>ERZ1740060.128-NODE-128-length-63642-cov-5.707267_pt1 | contig 63642 bp, 57 predicted proteins | sample MGYA00581743_ERZ1740060 | MGnify/ENA primary metagenome ERZ1740060 (study PRJEB43018, sample SAMN04849235) | marine metagenome | isolation source: floating plastic debris | place: Pacific Ocean | collected 2008-08-27 | study: EMG produced TPA metagenomics assembly... | reverse complement strand
ACCGAGCCCAGAATGAGCTGTTTGCGCCGAAGCAGCTGGCTGGATGAACTTTTCCAGGTGAAGGGATCACGCTCGTAGCGGGCAATGGATCCAATCACGAGGATGGTCAGCGCCGCGTAGGGCAAGATCCCGAAGATCAGAAAGTCGATATCAAAATTGCCAATCATGGTTCTGTCTCCCTTATTCAGCGGCGGGCAGATGCGCCCGCGGGGGTGAAGGTCTTGGGTTCACGGGCTCATCCATGCGCGCGAGCATCTCGCGCACCTGGGGGCAGCCGGCGTTCGGGTCGGGACCGAAAACGACTTCGCTTTCCTCCCAGACCTGATCGAGTGCTTCCAAGTCGTTCGGATCGATGTCAGGCTCATCGAGCAGCTCGGCGACCTTCTCTTTGTCAGCATTGGTCTGAGAAAGCTGACCGAGTGCGGCGAAAACCGCGGCATAGAGGCTTTCACGCCGCTCAAGCCGCGCCTTCAGCGCTTCGAGGATGTATGCTGCGTCGGCCAGCACCTCCCGCGCTTCGGCCTCGGGGCGCGAAGAGAGGAACTCAAGAAGCACCGGCAGATGATCGGGAAGCTCCGATGTGGCTGGCTCAAACCCGCCATCTCGGTACATCTCAATCAGAGACACCATCGCGCCACCACGGTCGCGGCTTTCGCCGTGGACGTGCTCGAACAGATTGAGCGACAGGGTGCGTGAGCGGTCGAACAGCATCACGAACTCTTCCTCGACATCGTAGATGTCGCGGCCGGCGATGCTTTCCATCAGCGGGCGCAGATCCCTGCGCAAGGCCGAGGTGAACCGCCTCTCTGAGGACAGAACGGCGGCAATCTCCGGCATCGCATCCTGCAGTTCGCGGGTGGGATAGCTGAGGATCAGCGACAGGGCTTTGAGGGTACGGTCCATCATGAGTTCATCGCCTCCGCAACTGAGACAGGCCGTTTGGCCGATCCGAACAGCGAACCCTTCGACATACCGGTTGAGCAGCCATTGCCGTCGGTGAAGCCGCATCCACCACGCAATTCGTAGGCCTCTTCGACCTGTTCGCGGTGAGTGGTTGGGATAACGAAGCGGTCCTCATAGTCCGCAAGCGCCATGATCTTGTACATGTCCTCGATCACGTGCGGACTGAGCCCCACACGGGCTGCAATCCCCGCATCGGTGACGCCTTCAACCGTCTTCGAGCGCATGTAAGAACGCATGGCCAGCATACGCTCCAGTGCCTCGACCACCGGTTCTTCATCCCCAGCGGTGAGCATGTTGGCCAGATACTTCACCGGTATGCGCAGCGAGCGCACATCCGGCATCGCGCCATCCATGCCGATTGCACCGGCTTGCGCAGCATTCTGGATTGGCGAAAGCGGCGGGATGTACCAAACCATGGGAAGGGTGCGGTATTCTGGGTGCAGCGGGAACGCCACCTTCCAGACCATCGCCATCTTCCAGATTGGGCTGTCCTGGGCAGCCTTGATCCAGTCTTCCGGAATTCCGTCTGCCCGTGCGGTCTCAATCACCACAGGATCGAAAGGATCGAGGAAGACGTCGAGCTGCGAGTCGTACAGATCGGTGGTGGCTTCGGCGTTAGCTGCCTCCTCGATCTTGTCGGCGTCATAGAGCATCACGCCGAGATAACGGATGCGCCCGACACAGGTTTCAGAGCAGACCGTGGGATTGCCGGATTCAATGCGCGGATAGCAAAGCGTGCACTTCTCCGACTTGCCGGTCGACCAGTTGTAGTAGACCTTCTTGTAGGGACAGCCGGAAACGCACATGCGCCAGCCGCGGCACTTTTCCTGGTCGATGAGGACGATGCCATCCTCCTCGCGCTTGTAGATCGCACCGGAGGGGCAGGATGCCGCGCATGCCGGATTAAGGCAGTGCTCGCACAGCCGGGGGAGATACATCATGAAGGTGTTCTCGTATTCCCCGTAGATCTCCTTCTGGACGCCGTCGAAATTGTAATCCTGCGACCGTTTGGAGAACTCGCCGCCGAGAATCTCTTCCCAGTTAGGACCTTTCTCGATCTTTTCGATACGCTCTCCGGTGACTTTGGAATGCGGACGGGCCGTCGGAAATGCCTCCATCTCCGGCGCCGACTTCAGATGATCGTAATCGAAGTCGAACGGCTCGTAATAGTCATCGATCTGCGGCAGGTCCGGGTTGGCAAAAATGTTGGCTAGGATGCGCCACTTTGAGCCCTGTTTGGGCTGCAGCTGGCCGGACTTCGTCCTTTCCCAGCCGCCATTCCAACGGTCCTGGTTTTCCCAGTCTGTGGGATAGCCGGTGCCTGGTTTGGTTTCGACATTGTTGAACCAGGCGTATTCGACACCGTCGCGCGTGGTCCAAACGTTTTTGCAGGTCACTGAGCACGTGTGACACCCGATGCATTTGTCGAGGTGCAGCACCATCCCGATTTGGGCTCGAACTCTCATTGGGCAGCCTCCTGTTGGCTTGCTTCTTGGTTGGCTTGTTCGGCAGTGCGATCGAGCCAGTCGATCTTCTGCATCTTGCGGACGACGACGAATTCATCGCGGTTGCAGCCGACGGTTCCGTAGTAGTTGAAGCCGTAGGATTGCTGCGCGTAAGCGCCGATCATGTGCGTTGGTTTGAGGACGGCGCGGGTAACCGAGTTATGGATGCCGCCCCGCTTGCCGGTCTTCTCAGAGCCCGGCGTATTCACGATCTTCTCCTGCGCGTGGTACATGAAGGTCGTTCCGTCCTTCATGCGTTGCGAGACCACTGCGCGGGCCGTGAGCGCCCCGTTGGAGTTGTAAAGCTCCACCCAGTCATTATCGACGATACCAGCCGTTGCCGCGTCGTTCTCGGATATCCAGATCACCGGACCGCCGCGATTGAGCGTCAGCATCAAAAGGTTGTCGGTGTAGGTGGAGTGGATGCCCCACTTCTGGTGCGGCGTGATGAAGTTCAGCACTACATGCGGGCTGTCCTTATCGGTGTGCACCTCGTCGGTGATGGTCTTCAGGTCGACCGGAGGCCGGTAGGACATGAAGCCTTCGCCGAAGGCGAGCATCCACTGGTGATCCTGATAGGTCTGCTGCCGTCCAGTCAGCGTCCTCCAGGGGATCAACTCATGCACATTGGTGTAGCCGGCATTGTAGCAAACATGCTCGCTTTCCAGGCCTGACCAGGTGGGCGAAGAGATGATCTTGCGCGGTTGGGCGGCAATGTCGTGGAAGCGGATTTTCTCCTCTTCTTTTGGCAAAGCCAGGTGTGTGTGATCACGGCCGGTGGCCTTGGACAAAGCGTCCCAAGCTTTCACGGCAACCTGCCCGTTGGTCTCCGGTGCCAGCATCAAGATTACCTCGGTCGCATCGATATCCGATACGATCTTCGGCATGCCCTTGGCCGGGCCTTCCAGATGCTCACCGTTCAGGTCACGCAGCAACTGCACCTCGTGCTGCGTGTTCCAGGTGATCCCTTTGCCGCCATTGCCGGCCTTGTCCATCAACGGACCAAGCGCGGTGAAACGGTCATGGATGGCCGTGTAATCGCGCTCGACGGGCACGTAGTTGGGCGCCGTCTTTCCGGGGATGAGATCGCACTCGCCCTTCTTCCAATCGCGCACTTTGTCTTGCGCGATTTCCGCAGGCGTGTCGTGCAGTATTGGCAGCGCGACAATGTCGGTTTCCTTGCCGAGGATCTCCGGCGCAACCTCCTGGAACTTCTTGGCAATCGACTTGAAGATTTCCCAATCCGATTTCGACTCATAAGCTGGGTCCACCGCCGCCTGAAGTGGGTGGATGAACGGGTGCATGTCGGAGGTGTTGAGGTCGTTCTTCTCGTACCAGCTCGCCGTCGGCAGAACGATGTCGGCATAGACAGCCGTCGTCGACATGCGGAAGTCGATGCAGGTGAGAAGATCAAGCTTCCCGCGTGGGCCATCCTCATGCCACTTGGCCTCCTTGGGCAATTGTTTGCCCTCTTCGCCAAGGTCCTTGCCGAGCACGCCGTGATCGGTGCCCAGAAGGTGTTTGAGGAAATACTCGTGGCCCTTACCTGAGGAACCCAGAAGGTTGGAACGCCACACAAACAGGTTGCGCGGCCAGTTCGCCGGGTCGTCCGGATCCTGGCAAGCCATTTCCAGATCGCCGGATTTCAGTTGTTCGGCGACATAGGCTGGGATTTCCTTGCCGGCAGCCTTGGCGGCCTTGGCCACTTCAAGCGGGTTGGTCTTGAGCTGTGGTGCCGATGGCAACCACCCCATCCGTTCAGCACGGATGTTGTAGTCGATCAGCGAAATGTCCCAATCGCCTTCCGGCGCCGTCGGCGAGAGGATCTCGCCAGCTGTCAGTGTCTCGTAGCGCCACTGGTCTGTGTGCGCGTACCAGGCGGATGTTGAGTTCATATGGCGTGGCGGACGACCCCAATCGAGCGCGAAGGCCAGGGGTTGCCAGCCGGTCTGCGGACGCAGTTTTTCCTGCCCCACATAGTGCGCCCAGCCACCACCGGACTGGCCGACACATCCGCACATCACCAACATGTTGATGACGCCACGATAGTTCATGTCCATGTGGTACCAGTGGTTCATCGCGGCCCCGATGATGACCATGGACTTGCCGTTGGTTTTCTCCGCGTTCTGCGCGAACTCGCGTGCCACGTGGGCGATCTTGTCTGCGGAAACGCCGGTGATTTTTTCTGCCCAGGCGGGCGTGCCCGGCACGTCCTCGGCGAATTCTTTGGCAACCCACTCACCACCCAGGCCACGGTCAAGGCCGTAGTTGGCGCAGGTCAGGTCGAACACGGTTGCGACCTTGAACTCGCCTTCGGCAGTTTTCACCGTTTTGACGGGGATGTTCCTCGTCAGCACGTTGGGACGCTTATCGCCGGTGGAGAATTCCTCAGTCGCGTCCGCACCGAAATAGGGGAAGTCGACACCCACGACCTCGTCATGATCCTCGTCCAGGAGGAGCGACATCTTCAGGTAGGTGTCTTCGCCGGCGGCCTTTTCTTCAAGGTTCCACTCGCCGTCTTCGCCCCAGCGATAACCAACCGACCCGTTGGGCGCGACGAGACCACTGGATTTTTCATCCCAGGCCACCGTCTTCCATTCGGGGTTGTTCTCTTCGCCCAGCTTGTCGCTGAGATCATCGGCGCGCAGGAAGCGACCGGGGATGAGTTTGCCGTCTTTTTCCTCCAGCTTCACCAGCATCGGGTAGTCGGAGTATTTGCGGCAGTACTCTTCAAAGTACTCTGCCTGCCGGTCGACGTGGAACTCGCGCAGGATGACGTGGCCGAAGGCCATGGCCAGCGCAGCGTCGGTGCCCTGCTTCACGTTCAGCCACACATCGCCGAACTTCGCGGCTTCCGAGTAATCCGGGCAGATGACGGCCGACTTCGTGCCGCGATACCGCGCCTCGGTGTAGAAGTGCGCATCGGGCGTGCGCGTCTGCGGCACGTTGGAGCCCCAAATCAGCAGATAGCCTGCATTGTACCAGTCGGCTGATTCAGGCACGTCGGTCTGCTCGCCCCACATCATCGGTGAGGCCGGGGGGAGATCGCAGTACCAATCGTAGAAGCTCATGCATACGCCGCCGAGGAGCGACAGATAGCGCGAGCCGGCAGCATAGGAGACCATCGACATGGCCGGGATCGGCGAGAAGCCGAACACCCGGTCGGGGCCGTAGGTCCGAACAGTGTAGGCGTTGGCCGCTGCGACGATTTCCGTCGCCTCGTCCCAGTTGGCTCGCACAAAGCCGCCCGTGCCGCGTTTTTCGGTGTAGGACGCGCGCAGGATCGGGTCTTGCTGGATCGCAGTCCAGGCCTCGATGGGGCTCTTGGATCGCCGCATCTTGCGCCACAGCTTCATCAAGGAGCCGCGGATGAGCGGGTTCTTCACCCGGTTCGCGCTGTACAAATACCAGCTGTAGGACGCACCGCGGGCACAACCGCGCGGTTCGTGGTTGGGCAAGCCGGCCCTCGTGCGCGGGTAATCAGTCTGCTGGGTTTCCCAAGTGACGATCCCGGATTTGACGTAAATCTTCCAGGAACATGACCCGGTGCAGTTCACGCCGTGGGTAGAGCGCACCACTTTGTCGTGACGCCAGCGGTTGCGATAGGTTTCTTCCCAGGAGCGGTCTTCCCGAGTGACCTGCCCATGGCCGTTGGAGAACTTTTCCAGTTCCTTGGACTGCAAGAAGTTCAATCTGTCGAACAGATGGCTCATCGTTGTTTCCTCATAAGAGTTAGGCCGCTGCGCCGCCCGATACGGCGCAACGGAAGTGCTCATCCCTCAGGGGTTTCGGATGTAGGCGTTGCGCCGCAGGTAGAACCACCAGTTGATGATGATGCAGACCGCGTAGAAGGCGGCGAAGCCGTAGAGTGCCAGCTCCGGTGACCCCGCCCGCAGCTGTTCGCCGAAGATCTGTGGGATCAAGAAGGCGCCATAGGCCGCGATCGCCGATGTCCAACCAAGAACCGGCCCCGCCTGTTCCTTGTCGAAGGCGATGGCGATGGTGCGGAAGGTTGAGCCATTGCCGATGCCCGTTGCTGCAAACAGGATGAGGAACAGCACCAGGAAGGGCAGGAAGAACTCTTCCGGCGTGGCGGACGCGTATGCCTGTTGCAGGATGTAGGCGAGCGCCAGCGCACAAGCGACCATGACGACCGAGATGATCTGCGTAACCTTCGCGCCACCGGCCCGGTCAGCCCATACACCGCCAATCGGACGGATGAGAGCGCCGATGAAGGGGCCCATCCAGGCGAACATAAGCGCGCTCGGACCGTTGGGGTTGGCCGTGTCGTGGGTCATGACACCATCGACCATGATGTGCTGGAAGCCGAAGACCACCTTGATGGTCAGACCCATGGCAGCCGAGTAACCGATGAACGAGCCGAACGTCATCACGTAAATGACCGTCATCGCCCATGTGTGCTTGTTGCCAAAGATCTTGTACTGGCGGGTCAGGTTCTGACCGATCTGACCAGGGATCAGCTTCAGCGCGACGACGGTCAGCACAATCACAATCGGCAGCACGAACCATTTGGAGATGCCAAAACCGGAGCCACCCACGGCAGCCGGCAGCATCAGCCAAAGGCCGAAGCCGGCTGCGGCCAGGCCAATGGCATACATGAAGCCGATGATGCCGAACGCACCGAAGGGGTTGGGGATGTTCGGCGAGACATGCTCATCGCGGATGTTGTTCATGCCGAACCACCCGAGGAATGCGAGCGGAACGAGCGCCAGAAGCCAAACCAAGCCGGCATTCTGAATGAAGGTCTCCGTACCGGCCGGAATGCGGCCGATAAGCGTGCCCGACGTGTTCACCAGCGTCTGAGATTCGCCGCCGAACAGCCCGAAGGTCATCACAAGAGGGATGACGATCTGCATGGTGGTGACGCCGAAGTTGCCAAGGCCGGCATTCATACCCAGCGAATAGCCCTGGATCTTCTTGGGAAAGAAGAACGAGATGTTGGACATCGACGCGGCGAAGTTGCCGCCGCCAATCCCCGACAGAAGCGCCAGGATCTGATACTGCCAAAGCGGCGTGTCAGGGTTCTGCAACGCCATGCCCGTTCCGATGGCAGGGATCATCAACAAGGCGGTCGTGAAGAAGATCGTGTTCCGCCCGCCGGCGATGCGAATGAAGAACGTCGCCGGGATACGCAAGGTGGCACCGGACAGGCCGGCAATCGCCGTTAGCGTAAAAAGTTCTGAATTTTCAAACGGGTAACCGAGGTTGATCATCTGAACAGTGATGATCCCCCAGTAGAGCCAGACCGCAAATCCGCACAGAAGCGATGGAATGGAGATCCAAAGATTGCGGTTAGCGATGCTCTTGCCGGTGGAGGTCCAAAAGGCCTCGTCATCTGGCTTATAGTCTCTGAGATCCTGTCCCATAGTCTGTCCTTGCATTGTCACCCAGCGGGCATGGCCTCTTGCCATGTGCCGGTTGGTAGCGTGTTCGCCTCGGGCATTGCGGAACCTTGATCCCACCAGCCAAATGGCGGCGATAAACCCGTTCCTTCGACCGGGAATTCATGTGGGGGGGAGCTGGACGGCACCGCCAGTGGAGCGCCGTCCAGCGGCATTCACTCGGCAGGCGTGGTCTTGGGGGCACCGCCAAGCCGAGCAAGAGCCTCGCGTAGTTCACCCAGATCGCGGTAGCTCGCGGTAACGGTGAGCTTGTCACCCCGGTCGGCCAGCGCGACCCGCTGTGAGCCTTGGAAGATGACGGCGAGCTCTTCTTCGGTCTCCCGCCGGGTTACCGCCTCAGCTGCGATGGCCTGGTCGACCGACGACAGGACATACTCTTCGCCGAAGCCGCCTTGCGGCTCCTTCAGCCAGAAGAAGCAGACCACCCAGCTGATCATCGCGCCTGTGGCGATGATGAAGAAGAACTGCGAGGGTTCCACGAACATGAAGATGAACAGGTAGAACACCGCGCCAACATTGCCGTAGGCACCGGCCATGCCCGCGATCTGACCGGTGACCCGGCGTTTGATCGACGGAATGATGCCGAACGTCGCGCCCTCAGCGCCCTGCACGAAGAACGAGCAGGCGATGGTGATCGCGATGGCGATGATGAGCGGCCAGCTGGAGTCCAGCAGACCCATCATGGCAAAGCCGATGGCGATGCCCATCATGTAGGCCAGCATCACAAACCGGCGGTTGCCCATTCTGTCTGACACCAGCCCACCCATGGGGCGGGCAACCAGATTGACGAAGGCGAAGGCCGACGCGATCAGACCAGCGGTTACCGGATTAAGGCCCCAGGTTTCCTGGAAGAACATCGGGAGCATCGACACAACGGCCAGTTCCGCGCCGAAGTTGGCGAAGTAGGTGGTATTGAGGGCTGCAACCGAGGAGAACGGATAGCGGTCGTCTTCGGGCACTCCGCGACGCAGGATCGGAAGGTTCACTCGGATCGCTTTCCAGACCTGGAAGGCAACCACCACAGCGATCGCTCCATAGCAGAACGCTGCTGTCAGGCCGTCGATATAGCCCATCCGCTGCACGCGGTAGACCAGGATCGACAGGATGCCGACCAACGGCACCGTGAACAGGACCAAAAGGGCCAGGTCACGGTAGGTCGAAACCTCAAGCGCGCCACTCTTGCGGGACTTCTTGTGGGTGTCGGCGGTCGGACCATCGGTGATGGCGAACCAGTAGAAGACACCATAAGCCGCCATAATCACGCCGGATGTGGCGATTGCATACCGCCAGCCATCATCTCCGCCGAACAGGACGAGCGCGATGGTTGGGATCGTCATCGCGGCAGCAGCCGAACCAAAGTTGCCCCAGCCGGCATAGAACCCCTCGGCGAAGCCGATATCGCGTGGTTTGAACCACAGCGCGGTCATGTGAATGCCGACCACGAAGCCCGCACCGACCGATGATAGGATGAGACGCGACACAAACAATTGCATCTTGCTGTCGCCAAACGCGAAGAACAGCGTTGGAGCGGCCATCAAGACCATCAGCACAGAGAACACGCGACGTGGTCCCCAGCGATCAAGCGCCATGCCAACGATGATACGCGCGGGGATAGTGAGCGCAACGTTGGCGATGGCAAACAAGCGGATATCGTCACGCGTAAGCCAGTCGACAGACGCGAGCATGGATGACGCCAGCGGCGCCATGTTGAACCACACGTAAAATGTGATGAAGAACGCAATCCAGGTGAGGTGGAGCGCGCGAATCTCTCGGTTTTTGAACCGGAAGACGTCAGAGACTTTCATAGTCGTGTCCTCTGAGCGCTATTCGGCCGCTTGCGCGGTCGCGGCAGCTTCGTGGGTGGGAACAATGAGGAGGGGGCATTTCACGCGGCGCGCGAGGAAGGCCGACACAGACCCGAAGGTCATGTGGTCGAACTCTTCAGCGATGGCGTCGAGCCTTTTGGTGATGAAACCAAGCGGGCCGCTGTCCGGCTGATGGCTGTGGCGCGCCAACACCAACATGTCAGGTTGGCGCTCTTCCGCTGCACGCAAGATCATCTTGCGTGCATCGCCTTCAGCAAGGATGACGGTGGTTTTTATGCCGACAGCTTCCAGTTCCGAAGCAGCATCTTCAGCGCCTTTCTTCTGCGCTGCGTACTGCTCCTGAAACAATTCATCGGCATCTGCGGTCGCACTGCCCACGTCCTCAATTACGGAAATCAAGGTGACCGTTGGGCTCAGCGGACCAAAAAGGCTCTTCACCGCGTCGAGCGTAATTCGCGCGTTCCGCGAGTGGTCATAGGCTAGCATCACGTCCATGCAGGTTCTCCGTCTTGGGCGGCCAAGGTCGGTCGCGGTATCGAACGGAACTGATCTGCGCTTCTGATGCGGCGTGGAATTTGATCCAGATCAGTTTAGAAAAACCAAGCGTGCGAAATAAATAGTCGCCTAAACAATGTCCTATCGGCGCCGAATGGAGGTCATCCCAGGTGCGCTGCAACATCAAGAGAGGACTTGACATTTATCATTTAAAAGCTTGATATTTGTCGGATCGGGACTGACAATGAAATTAGGTATGGCGAAAGCTGACTATCCGGACATTCGGGGTCTGGAGATCTTCAGCGACATGGGCGAAGAGCACTTCGAGGGCCTTATGCGAGGCTCGTACGTGCAAAACTTTCCGCCCCATGTCGATCTCATCACAGAAGGCGATCCAAGCGATTTCCTGCACATTGTGCTGGATGGGACGGTCGAACTCTTCGCAGCATGGAACGGTCGGGAAACCAGCATGGCGGCCGTTCGACCGGTATCAACCTTCATCCTTGCCGCCAGCATCAAGGATGCGCCCTACCTTATGTCAGCGCGCACTCTGGAGAAGAGCCGCATCGCGTTGCTGCCGAGCCAGGATGTTCGGGCTGTCTTCGATCTTGATCCAAATTTTGCACGATCGATCGTGGCCGAGCTGGCGCAGTGCTACCGTTCGGTCGTCAAGAACGCAAAGAGCCTGAAGCTGCGCACGTCGCTTGAACGGCTTGCAAACTATCTCTTACGCCAACAAAAGCGCGCCGGCGGCGGAGCCACGTTTGAGCTTTGGACCGAAAAGCGTCGCATGGCCTCTCTTCTGGGGATGACGCCAGAAAATCTGAGTCGCGCGTTCAAGAGCCTTCAGGCCTATGGCGTTCAGGTCAATGGGACGACAGTCACCGTCCATGATCAAAATGACCTGGAAGCCTTCGCCAAGCCCAGCCGGCTTATTGACGACTACTCTAGTTGAGGAAACTACCCCATGACCAAACCGATGTCCGGGCCACCTGGCGCCATCGCTCAAGATCACCCCGATGTGTGGAGCGCCTATGCTGCGCTTGGCGAGGCAACGAGCAAAGCCGGCCCTTTGACCGATCGCGAGAAACGGTTGGTCAAACTTGCTCTGGCGGTGGGAACCGGATCTGAAGGTGCCGTCCACTCGCACACACGCCGGGCGAAGTCGGAAGGGATTGAGGATGCGGCGCTGGAACAGGTTTCGCTGCTTGCAATAGGCACCTGCGGGCTCCCTCAGGCCGTTGCTGCAAAAACCTGGATCGAGGATATCACTAAGAACAGGTAGTCTGTTTGGAATCTTGCATGGCCCAGCGCGATCCTAAGACCAAGGTGAGCAAAACAGCAGCGCCAAGGCAACTGATCTTGTTGGCCAGATCGACAGGTGCACGCAGCACAGTCTCGACTTTGGCGGCTAATCGAGATGCCAGCGTTGAAGGGCTGCCATGGACATGATGGTACGGGCGTTCAGCAGGCCGGGAACGCGTTGTTTCCAAGGTGCTCGCTCAACAGATTTCAGCACCCTGCTAACAAAAAAACCGCGTCCCGCTCCGCCACACTACCACCATCCACACGCCCCTTAGTAGGTGGCGCGGCCGCCTGAGAGGTCGAAGGTGGCACCGGTAGTGAAGGAGTTCTCCGGGCTTGCAAGCCAGGCAATCATCGCAGCGGCTTCGTTGAGTTCCAAAAAGCGGCCGCGCGGGATTTTGGAGAGCATGAAGTCGATATGTTCCTGGCTCATCTGATCGAAGATACGCGTACGCGCAGCTGCCGGAGTCACGCAGTTCACCGCGATATCCTGGTCTGCCAGTTCCTTGCCAAGCGACTTGGTGAGGCCGATGACGCCAGCCTTGGAAGCGGAGTAGGCGCTGGCGTTCGGATTGCCTTCCTTACCGGCAACAGAGGCGATGTTGACGATGCGGCCATAACCTTGGCTGACCATCGTTGGGACAACGGCGCGGTTGACGTGGAAGGTGCCCAGCAGATTGATCTCGGTGATTTTTCTGAATTCGTCGACGGGGTATTCGGCCAGCTTGGCGTTTGATCCGGCGATGCCCGCCGAATTCACGCAGACGTCGACGCGACCGGTGGCATCGAGTGTCTTGGCCATCGCATCGGATACGCTGGTCCAGTCAGACACATCGACTGAGCAGGCAAACGACCCGCCACCCAGCGCCTGTGCTGTCTCGGTCGCCAGACCAACATCCATATCCCACACTGCGACGGTGGCTCCACCCCCGCGCAGTTTTTCCGCTACCGCCTTGCCGATGCCCTGTGCGCCACCTGTGATGATGGCTGTTTGTCCTTCAAACATGCAAACCTCTTTAATGATGGGCGTCTAGCGCAAGCCGGCAATCACAGCGTCGGTCTTTGTGACCAAGGCGACGTTCTGCATGGCGTAGTTGATGGACGCATTGTGCCAATCGGCATTCATCGTGGAGCAGCCATCTTCGGGAATGACCATCACATAGCCTTTGTCGGCCCCGGTGCGGGCGGTGTGTTCGATGGACATGTTGGTCCATGCGCCGGTCTCGATGATCATGTCGCGACCTTCGGCTTTGAGGATCGTTTCCAGCTGTGTGCCTTCCCAGGCCGACATGCGGTTTTTCTCCACCACATAGTCGCCGGGGTGCGGTTCAAGGCTTGGCACGGCCTGGCCACCCCATGTGCCTTTGACAAGCGCATTTTCATCCACCACGCCCTCGAACAGGGGCGCGTTCAAGGTCAGGCCGGTGGCACCCTGCGGCACGAGGAAGTGGACGTGGATCACAGGAACGCCAACTTGCCGGCAGCGCGCAGCAAGGCGCGCAACATTGTCGATGGCGTTCTGCTGTTTGCAGTGATCAGGAGAGCCTGAGGCCGCGAATGCTCCGCCCTCCATGACCACATCATTTTGCATGTCTTGAATGATCAGGGCGCAGCGCGCGGCATCAAGTTGTAGTGGCTCTCTGGTTGTGCCGTCAGCGCTGGGCGAGGTGGTTGGTTCGGACGCGCCAGCCCCTGCTCGTACATGCAAAAAGGGCTCGTTGCGCGGGCCGACAATGGAGTCCGCCGCAAAGACACTGGTCGCGGCGCAGACATAGAGCGTGCGCCAGTCCGAGCCGCCCCAGTGCAAGTTGGCCGGTAGTTCAGGGATGGCCACCTTGCCGATCAGCTTGCCTGTGGGATTGTACACCCACAGACCGCCGGGAGCCGTCACCCAGACATTGCCTTGGGCGTCGCATTTCATCCCGTCGGGCACGCCGGGTTTCAGGCTGTCCTTGATGCCGGAAGCGAAGATACGGCCGTTTGTTAGCTTGTCGCCCTCGACATCGTAGACGCGAATGTTCGCTTGCTCGGTGTCGTTGATAAATAGTCGATCTTCCGTGGGGCAGAAGCAAACGCCGTTGGGCATCGTGAACGTGTAGCGATCAACGACGAGTTCCGGCTCGTCGCCCGGTCGATGGTTCGGTGGCAGACGAAACACACCTTGCCAACCTAGGTCACGAGGCCGCTCCACGCCAAATCCTGGCATGCGCCCGTACCAGGGATCGGTAAACCAGATTGATCCATCGGATTTGACACATAGGTCATTTGGCGAGTTGAGTTCGCGTCCTTCGAAATGGCTAGCGAGCACCGTTCGCGTGCCGTCGGGTGCAAACTTTGCCACGCTCGATGTTGCGTGTTCGCACACCAGCAGGTTCAGCCCGGCATCGTAGGTCATGCCGTTGCCCTTGTTTGACGGTCGCATCTCCTCTCGCACGCCGGATCGGTCAAGACGGCGCCGGACATCGCCAGGCATATCTGAGAACAGAAGATACTGGTCCACCGGATGCCAGATGGGTCCTTCGGTGAAGGTGAAACCCGACCCGACTTGTCGAACCGGCGCGTGCTCGTCAATCAGCCCGGAGAAGGCCGGGTCCAGCGCTTCATGCGTCATAACGGCTAGTCTCCGGCTGTTACATTGGGAACCAGTCTCGGCGCGGGACGGACTGAGTCACTGGACCGGGGATCGCCATATCCAGGCGCCCTACGACCTGGCCGTTCTCGATTTTTGCTGGCTTGTCATGCACCGGCAGGAGGTACTTCGCGCCGGAGTACATGAGCTTGCGGATTTGAGCCTTCTCATCGCGTTTTGAGCCGCCATGGTTGCCCGTGACCTGGTATTCCTCAGGACCGAAGGAGCGCATGGGATTGATGATCTGATCGTTGAAATCATAGATCACATCGCCGCACAGTGTTGCGCGCCCGTCGGCTGTGTCGACATGCACATTCATGGAGCCTTCGGTGTGCGCTCCCGCGGCTTCCAGATAGACGCCGGGGATCAGTTCCACGGGGCCAGAAATCTCTAGGTCTTCCAATCTCAGGGCGCCCGGTGTGTGGAGGCGCTCGACCAGGTGCATGATATCGGGCTTGGGGTACTGCGGATGCATGAGCCCGGAGACGGAGTATTCGAGCTCACGCCGATTGATCACCACGGTGGTGTTCATCGAGAAATGGTCGTCTTTACCGGCATGGTCGATGTGGAGGTGCGTGTGCAGCACGTAGCGCACATCGCTCATCTTCACGCCGTGATTGGAAAGCTGTTTCTCGATCATGTTTTCATGGAACTGCAGACCGCGCATGCCCAGCGTTTCCATGATCGCGTTGTCGCGATAGCCGGTGTCTACGACGATGGGGAACTGCCCACCAAGGATCAGGAAGCCGTAGACCGGGACACGGCGCGTGCGACCGCAATCGCGCCCGAGGACAAGAAAGCTCGACTCCAGTTCGATGTCGCCATAGTCCAGCACTTTGATCTCAAGAGCCATGGTTTCGTCCCTCCGGTAATGGCGCTGGTGGACCAGCGCGCTCTGGTTCTGTTTGTTGGTATTGAAGGATCACGGGGCGCATCAGGCGGCCCCCTTGGAAAAGGTCAGTATTTCCTCAGCCAGCCCGTTGGCGGATGCGCCGTCGCCGAGCCGGTCCAGCATCGGCATAATGGCGCTCATGGCTGCGGTTTCGGGACGATAGTCAGGGTCGGATGCCAACGGCGACAGCCAGAGCACGGCCCAGGACAGGCCTTGCAGTTTGGTCACGGCGCTCGTCAGCGCTTCAGGCCCGCCGCGTTCCAGCCCGTCCGACACGATGATGGTCAGTGCTCCGCGGGCAAAAGATGCGAAACGCGGCACCGACAGGAAAACCGCCAGCGCTTCACCAAGCCGTGTGCCGCCATCCCAGTCGGCTACCAGTCCGGACGCCGACGCCAGCGCTTGATCACGATTGCGATGGCGCAGAGCGCGCGTGACGCGCGTGAGGCGGGTCCCCAGTGTGTAGACCTCAACCCGCTCGCCGGCTTGTACCAACGCATGGGCAAGGTGCAGGCGACTGTCTGTGCCGGTTTTCATGGAGCCGGACACATCGATCAACATAAGCACGCGGCGCTGTCTATGCCGGCGGGTACGGGTTGGAAGAACGCTTATCTCGCCATCGCGGCGAAGCATGTCGCGAAACGCGCGCCGCGCATCGGATAGCTTGCCTTTGCCGGAACGTGTGCGTCGCGACATGCGCCGGGGAAGGGCATTTTGTGCGTGACGCCGGAAGTGGCGGACAGCATCCTCTGCGGTGTCGGCATCTAACGATCTGGCGTTGAGCCGTTCGGTCTGCGTTGCCTCTTCGCCGGAAGGTTCCTCTTCATCGGCGTCGGGCAGGACTTCGAAATCACCCGCATCGTAGGCGTTGGGCATATCCTCTGGAGAGCCCTCGGCGGGGGCAGCGAAGCTGCGCCCGAGGAAGATGCTGTCGAAAATCGCGTCGAACTCTTCACGACGCTCCGGTGTTGGACCGAACACAGCCACAGCGGCATTGCGAATGTCGGCGAGGGCATTGGGGCCAAGCGCGCTGATCGCCGCAAGGAAGGTTTGGGTTTGTTCGGGTGCCGCCGGAAACCCGCCGGCACGCAAAGCTGTGGCAAACTGCAAGAATGGAGCGGCCGCCTGGGGAACAGCTGGAACGGATGGGAAGGTGACAATCTCGCTCACGATGCCACCCGTTCGAGCATCGCATCGACCTGCGGGGCCATATAGGCGAGATCATCCTGATCCTTCAGCACCACGCCGATGGCACGGGCAAAGGCCTGCGGCCATGGGGATCCCTGCCCATGAAGCAGCGTGGCAGCTTGCGCCCATTCAACTGTTTCGGCGACGCCGGGAGGTTTTGCGAGCGGCTGCTCGCGTAGCCGTCCAACGGCGGCAACGACCTTTCGAGCGGTCTCCTGAGCAACGGAAGATCCACGCATCATCACAATGGCGGCTTCAAGCGCTGGGTCGGGATAGTCTATCCAATGGTAGACGCACCGGCGGCGTAGTGCCTCGTGCAACTCGCGGGTGCGATTGGAGGTTAGGATCACAACCGGCGGTTCCGGCGCGCGCATTGTTCCTCGCTCTGGAATGGAGAGCGTGAAGTCGGAGAGGAACTCCAAAAGGAAGGCTTCAAACTCGTGATCGGCGCGGTCGATCTCGTCGATCAAAAGCACACGCTCGCGCGGCTCTTCCAAGGCCTGGAGCACCGGTCGGGCGATCAGGTACTCATCGCTGTAAAGGTTGACGTAGTTGTCGCCTGCCTGGCGGATGGCGAGCATCTGGCGGGGGAAGTTCCACTCATACATCGCCGCTGAGGCGTCGATGCCCTCTTAGCATTGCAGGCGAACAAGCTCGCGTCCCAGAATAGAGGCCAGCGCCTTGGCGCTTTCCGTTTTGCCGACGCCAGGTGCGCCTTCGAGAAGCAATGGCTTTTGGAGGGAGAGTGCCAGAAAGGTCGCGGTCGCCAGCTCATCAGACGCGATGTACTGCGCATCGCGCAGCGCCGTCGCCAACGCGGGCGGGCTATCAAGTCCCGTTGGGAGCTGGCGGACCGTCATCGTCAGACTGCCTGCCGTGCAAGGTTTTGGCGCGGTTTTGCGCCGCCGTTAGCCTGGAGACCGCGCAGCACCTTTTCTGGTGTCACGGGCAGTTCGTAGAGCCGCACGCCAACGGCATCGTAGATCGCATTCACAACAGCTGGGAGTACGGGGTTGGCACACATTTCGCCTGGCCCTTTTCCGCCATATGGTCCGTCTGGCGCGGGCCGTTCGAGCACCGAAATGTGGTGCGGAGCGAGGTCGCCGGGCCCTGGCATCAGGTAGCTGTTGAAATCGACCGGGCCGTGCTCGCGCTGCGGGTAGTAAGGCTCGGTGGTTTCCCAGGCTGCGTGGCTCATGCCCATCCAGGCCCCGCCGCGAAGCTGCTGCTCCACCATTCCGGGGTTAAGCGCGCGGCCCACTTCGTAAGCTGATTGCATGTCGGTGATAGCGACCTCACCGGTCTCATCGTCTACCTCGACCTCAACCAGCATGGCGGCATGGGCAAAGGTGGTGACAGGCGACATTTCACCGGTGTCGGGATCGACCTCCGACAGCGGAATCAGAAAGATGCCGCGCCCTGCAATCGTGCGGCCTTGCTTGAACTGTGCAGCTTGAGCTGCCGCCATTGTGGTTATGGAGCGTGAAGGCGCGCCTTTCACATGGATGTTGCCTTGCCCATCGGTCATCAGGTCACCGGGATCAACTTCCAGTTCCTCGGCAGCGGCTTCCAACATCACAGACCGAGCTTCAAGCGAAGCTTGGATGACGGCATTGCCCATGCGGTGGGTGCCACGGCTGGCAAACGAGCCCATGTCATGCGGGCCGGTGTCGCTATCGGCTGTATCAACATAGACATCCGCGAGCGGCACGCCGAGCGTTTCGGCAGCGATCTGCCGCGTGACCGACTTCATGCCCTGGCCGAGGTCGATGGCCGACAAAGCCACTGTGAACTTGCCATCCGGGTTGGAGTGGACGAGGGCCTGTGAGGGGTCTCCGCCCAAATTCATGCCGATGGGGTAGTTGATGGCCGAAAATCCACGGCCGGTGTGAATGGCCATCAGCGCCTCCTGAAACCTGAGATGGAGGAAAAGCGGGTGGGTGGACGCCGCTTTGGCGAGCTCGCTGTTGGGGCGGGTGAGGGGCTTTGCACCTGAGGTGTCGGCGCCTGAGGCGCCGGCGTCACTGGAGCCGGTGATGCAGGTTGTGGGATTGGTTGCGGCGTTTGTGGCAGCGACGCGGGTGTTGGTGTTGTGGTTGATGGAACGCTACCTGTTGTGGCACTTCCACCGCCTTTCTTGGCGTACGACCAACCCTCAAAGCCTTCGACGCGGCCATTCTCATCGGTGGCGGTGAAGGCAGGCAATTGCCCGCGTTCGCCGCCGCCGTCTTTCATGGAGGACGCGGCCTTTGACTCCGGTTTGATGGTAACGCCGGCCTTCTCAGCGACCACCTGGCAGCATTCGATGAACGCGCAGTTCTTGGCCGTGCGCCGATGGGCTTTCATGTCGCCATCGCGGTAGGCATTGAGGATACGCAAGTCGATAGGGTTCATCCCCAGCGTGTCGGCGATCTGGTCCATATGCGCTTCGATGGAGAAATCGACACCGGTCACCCCGAAGCCACGCATGGCCGTCGCTGGGGTTCGGTTGGTGTAGACGCAATAGACGTCGGCGGAGACGTTGGGGATGGTGTAGGGGCCGGGCAGATGCCCAACGCATTTGATGACCGCGTAGGAGGTCAGGCGGGTGTACGCGCCGGCGTCGAAGTAGCCGGTGAACTTGCGAGCGACGATCCGGCCATCGTTCATCACACCATCGGTGATGTACCAGCGTTCGGCGCCGCGCGGAGCACCGACCTGCATCTCTTCTTCGCGGTCCCATTGCGATTTGCAGGGCTTGCCGGTGAGCACCGTTCCAAGAATGGCAAGCGGCTCGTGGATGGAATCCACCTTGCCGCCGAAACCGCCGCCCACTGTGCCGCCTATGAAGTGCAGCCGCGAGGAGGGCATGTTGAGCACCTTGGCCGCTGTGCCGAGGGAGAAGAAGAGTCCTTGGGTGCCGCTGTAGCAGACATAGCGGCCGTTTTGCTCTGGCGCTGCGATGGCTCCGCATGTCTCCATCGGGGCCTGCTCAATGGGTGACATCTGATGGCGCGTTTCGATGACATGATCAGCGGACTTCAGAGCCGTTTCCACATCGCCGTAGCGCAGCTTTTGATGGTTGTACTTGCCGTGATAGACAAAGGCATTGCCGGGATAGACGTCACACACTGTCGGCGCGCCTGGCTTCAGGGCTTCTTCGGGATCGAGAACGTGGGGCAGGACCTCATAGTCGACCTGCACGGCTTTAACCGCTGCACGCGCCTGCGCCTCCGTCAGAGCGACGACCGCGACCACCGGTTCGCCGACATAGGCAACCTTTTTGTCCGACAAGACCGGTTCATCGTCGAGCCCAAAGTCTAGCAGCGACAGCAGTGTGTTCATGTTCGCTGGCACGTCATCGGAGGTGATGATGCGCACCACGCCGGGCATGCCCTGCGCCGCCGACGTATCGATCCGCCGGATGCGCGCGTGGTGATGCGGCGAGCGCACGTAGCGCATATGCAACAAGCCTTCGAACAGGTGATCATCGTAAAACGGTGATCGACCCGTCACATGGCCTTCAATGTCCTGCCGGCGAACCGGCTTGCCGATTTCATTCAGGTTCTCGTCGCGCTCATCGGCGAACAGGTCCTTGCGGAACTCAATCTGTGGGTTTTGCAGGCCGAGGATGCCCTTGCTTGCAGGCATGTTGGACATGTCGTTCACAGTGCTGCCCTCCCAGCACTGCCGTAGCTGCCGTTTGCAACCGCCATGATTGCTTCGATGATTGGCTCATATCCGGTGCACCGGCATAGGTTTCCGGAGATTGCCTCGATCACCTCGTCAAGGCTGGGGTTGGGATTGGCATCAAGCAGCACGCGTGCAGCGACCAGCATACCGGGCGTGCAATAGCCGCACTGCGCAGCAAAATGGTCCATGAATGCCTCTTGCAGCGGGTCGAGGGTGGCGCCATTGGCAAGACCTGCAACGGTTCCCACGGACCGACCTTCGACGCTTTCTGCAAGCGTGAGGCAGGAGAGGTGTGGCTCCCCGTCCACGGTGACCGTACATGCGCCACACGTGCCTTGGCCGCATCCATACTTTGGCGTCAGATCGCCGACACCGCGCCGCAGGAACTCAAGCAAGTTCTGGCCCGGATCGGCGAAGGCTGCTGTCTCAACGCCATTGTGCGTAAAGCTGACAGGCTTCTTGGCCATCAGCGGCCTCCCATCGATGTGAGCAGTCGTTTGAGGTGCACGCCGGCCACCTCCTTGCGATACCAACTGGTCGCGATGGCATCGGTTGGCGGGTTCAGCCCCTCCGTGGCAACTTGGGCAGCGCGTTCGATGGCAGCGGTATCAAGCGTCCCGCCTTCAAGCGCACGTTCAACGGCAACACTTCGCGTCGGCGCTGGACCCATAGCGCCCCAGGCTACACGCGCACCTTGGATGCGTCCTGCCGATTGCGGGGTATGGACGGCGATCGACATTACCGACACGCCCTTGGGTTTCACACGGCTCACTTTCAGGAAGCCAAACGCGCCTGCTTGAGGACGAGAAAGTTCAATGGCGCTGATGAGTGTCGGCGAACGCTCACGGTCGCGCAGGATGTCATCAAGAGCGCGCCCGGGACCGGACGATCCCCCTGCAAGCGTCACTTGCGCGCCCAGGGCAAGCAACGCGACGGCGAAATCGCCATAGGGATGGGGCGCAAAGATGTTGCCGCCGACCGTGCCCATTGCGCGCACTTGGGGTCCCCCGATTTGGCGCGCGACTGGGTGAAGAAAAGCAAGATCGGCTTCGGCGAGCACTTGTGCCATCGTGACACCGGCGCCCAGCCGAATGCGATCGCCGCTGATGCGTACCTCTCGCAGGGCCGGGTCCATCGTTCGGACCAAGCGCGCTGGGCCCTCGCCGGCGTTGACATCGCGCATCAGGACGGTTCCACCGCCAAGATAAACCGCGTCGCCGCTGATCTGACCACCGACCACTTGGCGCGCAGCGTCGGCGAGTGTTGCCACGGTTTCAACCTGTGTCATGCCGCCAGCCCCATGTGTTCTTTGATCGCGTCGAAGCCGCCCTGATAGACGCCTTCGGCGACCAGTTCTTTGAGTTCGTTTTCGCGGCCTGGAGGCGTGTCGAAGCGGCTCTCCCAATGCCAGAATGTCTGGTCACCATCGGTGACGGGCAACAGCCGCACATGGGCGACGTAGTTGAGGAGCGGGATGGGTGTGTCTTCCAGGCAGTACGTGAAAGCCATATCGACATCCGACAGCGTCAGCAGTCGTTCGCGCAGCTCCGATCCGTCAGCCAATGTGAAGCGACGCACGCAGCCGACCTTGTCGGAGGGCAGGTTGCGTTCAATCGCACTGGTCGCAACAGCTGGGTGCCATTGGTCGTGCCCATTGAAGTCGCGCAAGACTTCCCACACCGCTTCCACGGAAGCGTCGATAATCGTGCTTTTGACGACCTTCACCATCGTATGCCCTCAGACCGCCAATTGCCGTTTGAGAGCGGAGAAGCCGCCTTGGAACACGTCATTGCCGATGCTGTTGATCAAGCCTTCGGCGTCTTCCTCGGCGCATTCGAACTCAGCGCTCCACTCGATGAAACAGCGGTCGTCGTCCGTGATCGGTGTCAGCCGCAGCGTCGCGATGTAGTCGGTGAGCGGCATCGGGCTTTCGAGGATCGAGTAGGTGTAGAACATGTCATAGTCAGACAGACCCAGCAGTTGCTCACGTAGCCGGTCGCCATTTTGCAGGTGGAAGTCGCGCACGCAGCCGATCTTGTCGGCAGGTTCAGCATTTTCGATGCGGCTGTCGCGAATGGCTGGATGCCAGCGCGGCAGTCCATTGAAATCGCGGACCCGCTCCCAGACCCGGGCGGCTGGGGCATCGATCACCGAGGAGGTGTAGACACGGGCCATGGGTTATTTGCCCCCCTCTTTGCTCGAACCCTTGCCGCTGCCGCCCGATCCGCCGGATTTCTTTGCAGCCTCGTTGGCGATGCGCTGCATGTCCGATGCTTCGCGGATCATGCCGCCCTGTTTGGAGAGGTTGGCGCCGTCGATACCGATGTCGGCAAGGAGGTTGTCGATCAGTGGGGCCTGGACGCGGTAGCGCAGGGCTGAGTTGATAACCTCGTCGGTCGGCGATCCATCCGACCCCGAGCCGCTTCCCCCAACGCCGCCGCCATCAAGCTGCATGATGCGGATGTCCTGGATTTTCTCCAGTGGCTTGACGCTCGCAGCGACAATACCCTCGACATGCTCCAGCATCTTGCGGCGGAAGAGCGAGGCGCGTGCCGGGTCGGTGAGCACGTTCTCGGCTTCGTTGATGAGGCGTTGCGCTTCGGCCTCCACGGTGGCACGCAGCTTTTCGGCTTCCGCCATGTGCTTGGCCTCGGCAGCGGCTTTCTCGGCCATAAGAACATCGATCGATTTGCGCCGTTCTGCAGCTTCGGTTTCCCTAACCGTTTGAACCTTCTCTTCGGCCTCGGCAGCGCGTGCCCTAGCAGCTTCGGCCTCCGCCCGTGCAGCGCTCTCCTCAAGCGACTTCTGGTAGAGCACGATGGCCTTTTCCATCTGCACGCTTTCGACCTCGCGTTCGCGTTCAACCTCCAGACGGCGGCGCTCGGTCTCATGGCTGATGCGGATTTCATCGAGGCCACGCTCGGAGGCGACACGCGCGCGTTCGACCTCCTCCTGACTCGCGATCTCTGCTTCGCGCAGCATCTGAACGCGGGCAATTTCCAGCTGCTCCAGTGCCCTGCGGCGTTCCAGCTTGGCTGCCTCGATTTCTTTGTCGCGGCTGACCTCGGCGGTTTCGACCTTCTGGTTGGCTGCGATTTCGGCCTCTTTCACGCTGGCTTCGGCAGCCGCACGCTCGGCCTTCTTTTCAGCGAGCGCCACAACACGGGCCTCGTCGGCCTCTTCGATGGCGCGCTTGCGCTCAATGTCGGTGACTTCGCGCGTTTTCTGGCTGCTGATGCGATCCTTTTCGAGTGCCAGCTCGGTTGCCACGCGCTTCTTCTCGACAGCCTCGCGGCGCCCGATCTCGGCGGCTTCGAGCGTTTTCTCGCGCTCGATTTCCTTGGCGCGCACTTCCTGCTCGGCGGCGATGCGCTCGGCATCGACGGTTTTGCTTTGGGCGATGCGCGCCTGCTCGATGGCCTCGTCCGCTGCGATGCGGGCCGCGTCGATAGCCTTGTTGCGCTCGATCTCCAGGCTCTGTGTTTCTTCGTCCGCCGCAATTCGGGTTGCGGCGATTTGCTTCTCGCGGGCAATACGGGCCGCTTCGATAGCCTCCGATGCTGCGATGTCAGCAGCTTCAACGGCCTTCTGGCGGTCGATCTCAAGCTCGCGGACGCGCTGGTCTTCGGCAATACGCGCTTCAGACACTTCCGCCGCTTGCAGGATGCGTAAGCGCTCCACGGCCTCCCTTGAGGTGATTTCGGCTTCGTCGAGCGCCTTCTGACGGGCGATCTCGCGTTGGCGAATGTCCTCTTCGCCTTTGATGCGGGTTTGCGCCAGCGTCAGGTCCTGCGCCATCCGGCGTTTTTCGTTAGCTTCGTTGGCTTCGATCTCGGCCAGTCGACCGGCCTTCTAGCGCTCGATCTCCAGTAACAGCGTTACCCGGTCCATGGCAAATCGGGCTTCGGCGACGGCCTTCTCCTGGGCTATGCGCGCGCGCGCCGGCGTTTCGCGGGCTGAGATTTCCTCGGACTCAATGTCCTTCTGCCGCGCGATCTCCAGCGCCTGTGTCTCTTTCTCATTGGAGATACGCGCTTCTTGAACCGCACGTTCTTGCAGAATGCGGGCGGTTTCGGTGGTTTCGCGCGCCGCGATTTCGTCGGCGTCGATAGCCTTTTGCTGTTCGATTTCGCGGGCTCGGATTTCCTTTTGTGAGGCGATGCGCGCTTCAGCGATGCCGCGCTCATTGGCGATGCGGGCTTTTTCGATGGCTTCCCGTGCAGTGATCTCAGCGCTTTCAGCTTCGGTGTCGCGCTCGGCGCGTTCACGCGCGAGTTCGGCACGCTGTTGCGCCCGGCGGAACTCGACTTCGCGCTCTTGCTCAAGCCTGGCGGACTCGCTGTCTCGTTCGATATCCAGCGCCTGCTTCTCGGCCTCCAAATTGCGCGCACGGATCTTGATCATCGAGTCCTGCTCGATGTCGTTGCGCAGCTTGCGACGCTCCTCAATGTCTTTGATGAGGGCCGTCAGACCTTCAGCATCGAAGCGATTGGAGGGGTTGAAGAACTCCAGCGCCGTCTGGTCGATATCGATGATCGCGACCGACTCCAGCTCAAGCCCGTTCTTCTCAAGATCGTCTTGCGCAAGCTCGCGGACCCGCTCGACATAGGTATGGCGGTTCTCATGCATCCCCGCCATATCCATTTCGGCGGCGACAGCGCGCATCGCGCTTTCAAACTTACCGGATAGGAGGCCGTGTAGGTTTGACGCCTCAAGTGTGCGGCGACCAAGTGTTGCTGCGGCCATTGCCACGGACTGTTTGTCCTGGCGGACACGGATGTAGAACTCCGCCTCAACATCCACGCGCATGCGGTCCTTGGTGATGAGGGCTTCGTCTTTCTCCCTGCTCACCGCCAGCGGCAGCGTGTTCATGTTGACCGGTGTGATGTCGTGGATGATCGGCCAGACGAAAGCGCCGCCATCAATGACAACCTTTTCGCCGAGGAAACCGGTCCTTACGAAAGCTATCTCTTTGGTGGAGCGTTTGTAGAGCCAGCGCATCACCCAGTAGATGATGGCGATGGCAATCACTGCGACGATCAGCCAAAGAATGAGCTGTCCTATCAACTGTCCGGTCATACTATCCTCCCGTCCCGCTGCCTGTCTCAGCGACCCTTGATGCGCTTGAACGCGCGTGTTTGTTCGGTAAGCGCCACTTCGGTCGGCAGCCTTTCCATTGAGGAGGCACCGTAAAAGCCGTGGCATGTTTCGGCATTGTCTAAGACGTACTGAGCGTCTTCTGGCATCGCGACCGGTCCACCGTGGACGAGAATGATCGCGTCCTTGTTGACGGCCAGTGCGGCGCTCGCCCACTCGTCGACCAGGCCTGGGCATTGCTCCAGCGTGACGGCCGTGTCCGCCCCGATGGCCCCGCCTGTCGTCAGGCCAAGATGCACCACGATGATGTCAGCGCCTGCTTCCGCCATCGCTTTGGCACTGTCTGGGTCGAAGACGTACGGCGTCGTCAGCATATCGCGTTCCGCAGCAAGGCGGACCATATCCACCTCGTGCCCATAGCCCATGCCGGTTTCTTCAAGGTTGGCGCGGAACGTGCCGTCAATCAGGCCGACGGTAGGGAAGTTCTGGACGCCGGAGAAACCAACGCGTTTTAACTCGTCGAGAAACACCGGCATCAAGCGGAACGGGTCTGTGGCACAAACGCCGGCCAGGACCGGAGTGTCCTTGACGATGGGCAGAACCTCGCCGGCCATCTCCATGACAACGGCATTGGCATCGCCGTAGGGCATGAGCCCTGCGAGGCTTCCGCGCCCTGCCATGCGGTAGCGGCCAGAATTGTAGATCACGATGAGGTCGATGCCGCCGGCTTCTTCGCACTTGGCGGAAAGCCCGGTGCCTGCGCCACCGCCGATGATCGGTTCGCCCGCATCGATCATGGAGCGGAACTTCTCGAGGATGTGTTTGCGTGGGATCATCGGTTGGCTCTTGTGCCTCGTGCTGTGCGCGTGCCGTGCAGCGCGCGGTAGGTGTCAACGACGGTCTGAGCGAATGCCGGATCGTTGATGTGATCCGACACGGTGATCAGCTGCCGATTGCTTGTTTCGCGCACTGTGCTGCGCAGGGCATCGAACAGCGCTTTGCGGGCTACTGAATCATTGAAGGCTTGCCCCGGAGCGTCCAGGGCGGACACGCCGCCTTCGGTGAGGAAGAAGCGCACCGGCCCTTCCATCTCGTTGAGGCGATTGCCGATCCAGCGACCGATGGCGTCGCACTCCTCGATCGTTGTGCGCATCAGCGTCACTTGTGGATTGTGCTGGTAGAACAGGCGGTTGTTGAACTTTTCCGGTACGGTGTCTCGCGCGCCAAAGTTGACCATGTCCGTTGCGCCGACCGAGCCGATGTACGGCATGCGCGTGCGGATGACCGCGCCAAAGCGATCTTCGGTCGCGGGGAACACGCCGCCCACGAGCATGTCGCAGATTTCGGTGGTGGTGATGTCGATGACACCGCTGACCTTGCGCGAGTCGATCAGTTTCTCCATCGACTGGCCGCCAATGCCGGTGGCGTGGAAAACCAGACAATCGGCTTCGTCTTTGAGGTGCCCCACGATCTGCTGCACGCAAGCGGTCGTCACGCCAAACATGGTGAGGCCAATCGCCGGCTTTGCGCCCGGGCGGCCGCGTGCCTCACGCCGTGCCTTCACCATGCCAACCATCGCGTTGGCACCGTTGGCAAGAACCTCTTCCGTCAGAGCATTCAGGCCCTGAACATCGGCGACCGAGTGCATCAGCGGGATATCGGATGGGCCGACATATTGCGACGTCTGGCCCGATGCGACGGTGGAGACGATGAGCTTGGGTACACCCACCGGTAGGGCGCGCATGGCCGGCGAGACCATGGCTGTGCCGCCGGAGCCACCGGCTGACAAGACACCAGCGATACCTGATTGGCGTTCTATCCAGCGCTCGAACGCTAGAACCATGCCGGCAACAGAGGTTCCGCGATCACCGGTGAACACGCCGGACGCGCCTCGCGGGTGGAAGGCAGCAATCTGGTGCGCAGGCACTTCAGCACCCGAATGGGCGCCTGATGTTGATAGATCGACCATCCGCACAGGAAGGCCGGCTTCACGCACTATGTCGCGCATATAGCGAAGCTCTTCGCCTTTGGTGTCGAGTGTGCCGGCGACCAGCACCACGCTTTCGCCTGGGCTGGTCAGCGGACGAATGTCTACCTGTTCGACGCTGGTTCCAACGGAGCTTGTCGCTGGTGCGATGGATGTTTCCACGCGAGCTAGGCGTTCCAAGTGCGCCACCGGCATTGGTTGCGACCACCGATTGGGAATGACCGGGTTGGCGTTGTAGATTTTCTTGATCGCCGGTCTTGCGCCTGCGGCATCAGAGGCCGGGTCGCCGCTTGGCTGCGGACCGCCCTCAACGTCCGGCGTATCGTCGTGACCATGGCGGCCCACACCCAAAAGGCGCTGCTGGAGATCGCGGTCTCCCGCCAACTCGCCCGCCGGCGCCATGCGCGCGATCTGACCGTTGACCATGATGGCCACCTGGTCGGCGACGGCGCAGGCAACCCCAATGTTCTGCTCGATGACGAGCACTTCCATGTCGCCTTCTTCGGCAAGGCGGATCAGCATCTCTTCGACCTGATCAACGATCACCGGGGCTAGACCTTCCGTCGGCTCGTCCATCACCAGCAGGCGAGGGTTCGCAAGCAAGGCACGCGAAATGGCAAGCATTTGCTGCTCACCACCTGACAGTTGCGCTCCACCATTGTTTTTGCGTTCGGCAAGCCGCGGGAAGGTGGAGTAGACCCTTTCCACCGTCCAAGCGCCGCCTGATTTGGCAATCATCTGGAGGTGCTCATCGACGCTGAGCGATGGCCATAGACGCCGGCCTTGCGGCACGTATCCTATGCCCATGCGAGCGATATCAGTTGGGTCCTTGCCCACCAGCGATTGGCCGTCGAACGAGATCGAGCCCCCCGCGACCGGAACGAGGCCCATGACTGCCTTGCACAAGGTCGTCTTGCCCATTCCATTGCGGCCAACGACCGAGAGGACACCGGATTCCAGTCGCAGATCCACGCCCTGGAGCGCATGCGAGGCGCCGTAGAAGACATTGAGCCCTTTGATGTCGAGGGCAGCGGGGCCTGAACGCGCTGAAACAGCCATCACTCTTCCCCGTGTCCGAGGTAGAGGGCTTGCACTTCTGGATCGTCCTCGATCTCCTCCGGCGCGCCTTCTCTGAAGACCCGACCATTGTGCATCATGGTCACGCTTTCCGCGACGCGCAGGGCAACGTCCATGTCATGCTCGATGATGACGTAGCCGATGTGTCCAGGCAGCGAGGTGAGAATGTTGATGAGCTCACGGCGCTCGGTTGGCGACAGGCCGGCCGCCGGTTCATCGAACAGGATGAGACGCGGCGCGCCCGCCAACGCCAAGGCAATTTCCAGTTGGCGTTGCTGGCCGTAACTCAACTCAGACACCAGGGTGTCGGTTGCCTCGGTGAGATTGACGGCGGCGATCAGCTCTTCCACACGCAGACGGACCGGGTCCGTCGCACGCGTGCGGAACAGTGAAAACCGTCCTCGCGAGACACCGCGGCAGGCAAGGTAGACATTGTCAGCAACGGTGAGGCCGCCGAACAGGAGACTGATCTGGTAGGTCCGGCGTAACCCGCGACGGATGCGCTCATAAGCAGGGAAACGCGACACATCTTCGCCGAACAAGCGGATGGTGCCGCTGGTGGGGAAGAAATCGCCTGTTACGCAGTTGAAGAGCGTCGTCTTGCCGGCGCCATTGGAGCCGAGCACGGCGCGGCGTTCGCCTGAACGCACGGGCATTGTGATGTCGGAGATGGCGGCAAGGGCGCCAAACAGTTTGGTTACACCACGCAATTCGAGCGCGTTGCCGGAGCTTACTGAACCGAGACCATTGGACGGCTTTGGGATCGCGATCACGTTCATAACGGGTTGCCCCCGTCATCAGAGCGTCCGGTCAGCGGGTCACCTCGTTTTGCACGTCGTTCCTGCCACCGGTCCCAAAGGCCCAGAACGCCATCGGGTGAAAAGAACACGATGGCCAGGAAGCCGAGCCCGATCAGCAGGTTGAACCGTTCTGCCGATAACCCGACCGAGAATAGAAAGTCCGGGGCAAAGGTGCTCAGGACCACATAAATGATTGCGCCGATGAAAGCGCCAATTGGGCGGCCAATGCCGCCGATAACGGCAATGACGAGGATGTCGATGACGGCCGGAATGCCTGCGGTCCCCGGGGCGACCTGAGCATTCTGCCAAACCAGCAAAATGCCACCAACGGCGGCGATGATGCTGGCAAAGGTGTAGGCCGCAATGCGATGTGCCACGACGTTGTAGCCTAGCGCAGCCATCCGCCGTGGATTGTCACGAATGCCTTGCAGGACAAGACCAAACGGCGCCCGCGATACATACACCACGGCCAGATATGCGAGCGTCGCGCAGCCGAGTGTGAGATAGTAGAACGGCATCGGAGCACGCCAATCGACTCCGAACAACTGAGGTGGCACCACCAGATTGAAGCCTGTGTAGCCATTGAAAATGCCGTAGTTCTGCCGCGTGAAGTAGAAGAACGCTGAGGCAATCGCCAGCGTTATCATGATGGTGTAGATGCCCTCGGTGCGCACAGCCAAGGCGCCGACGAGCGTGCCAAAGATGGTGGCAATCAAGATCGCAAGTGGCAGGTAGACCCACCAGGGCATGCCGAGCGAAAGGTCGGAAATCCCTGAAAACCCAAAAATGGCCACCATGTAACCGGCCATCGCCGCCACGGACATTTGGATCAGACTGACCATGCCGCCATAGCCGGCCAGGAACATCAAAGACAGCGCGATCATGCCCAGGATGAAGGTCCAGCCGAATACCTGGAAGAGAATGAAATCGTTGGCGACAGCGGGCATGAACAGCATGATGACCGCAAGCACCCACCAGCCAGGCGCAATGTTTTCATACCAACTGCGCGTTGGCGCGTCGGAACCAGAGGCGTGATCAGGGTTCTCGATGACAGCCATTGGTCAGCGTGCGCTCCCCAACAGCCCCTGGGGACGGAAGGCGAGAACCAAGGCCATGATCAAGAAGGTGAAGACGACCGAGTAGGTTGGCGCGTAGACCAGCCCGAGTTGTTCGGAGAGGCCGATGACCAGCGCTCCGATGGCCGCGCCGGGAATGGAGCCCCTGCCCCAGACAATGACGACGACCAGCGAAGCCAGCAGAAAGCGCGTATCCTCGCCGGGACTAAGGGATTGAAAGGTGCCACCAACAATGCCGGCGATTCCGGCAAGGCCAGCGCCAAAAGCAAACACCGCCAAGAAGATGTACTGAATGCGCACGCCCGATGCCGCAAGCATCTCGCGGTCGTCGACGCCAGCGCGCACAAACATGCCGAGGCGCGTTCGGTTGAGCAGAAGCCACATGCCGATGCCGATCACGATGGCGGCAAGCAGAATGGCCATACGGACCGCAGGGTATCGCAGATAGACGATTTCGCCGCTGTCTCTGATCGATGAGATGATGGGCAGGGTCATCGGCCCGGAAAGCCAGTCCGGCGCAAAAATCGTGTAGCTTTGGCCGCCCCAGTACCAGAGCATCAGGTCCGCAAGCACGACTGACAGGCCAATGGTCACCATCGTCTGGCGCAGGTCCTCACCGTCCATGCGGCGAAAGACTTGATGCTGCAGAACGATGCCGACCAGGGCTACAATGATGAAAACCGCGGGGAAGGCGATAAGCCAGGAGCCGGTGAACTCTGAGATTTCAAACCCCAGATATCCTCCCAGAAGATAGAGGGATCCATGGGCCAGATTGACGTTGCGCATCAGGCCAAAAATGAGCGTGAAGCCTGATGCCACCAGGAAATACAGCGCGCCAAGCGTCACCCCGCCAAAGATGGCGTTGAGGAAAATGCGCTTGCGGCCCAGCGTCTCCTCCATCTCCGCTGACCATGGCGCGAAGATCAGCCAGAGGAAAACCGCTGCTGCCAGAACGATGATAAATGTCCAGACAGGATGTCGGGATGCGAATCTAGCCATCAAACAGCACTGCTCCTTTGACCGCAGAAGCTAACGCCCAGCAGGTGATCTGCGCATACCCCACAGTCTGTTCATTGCGCCGAAGGTCCGCAAAATTTGGTCGGCTCGCCGCTTCGGCGCGGCGCTCAGGTCTCAGAATGGTCGTCGGCCGACGCTGCCTAAACAGCGAGGGCGCTCTCAATGGACTGCACGCTGCGGCGGTAGTTGGATGGCGGAACCACGCCATTGGAAATGAAGAAACGTGAGAAACTCGCCTGGCTGGAGAAGCCCAGATCATACCCGATGTCGGCCACCGGCGCCTGTGTTGCGCTGAGCTGTTCAATGGCGCGCTCCATGCGCAGCGCGTTGAGATAGAGGTTGGGTGTCAAGCCGATCTGGGTCCGGAAAAGCTTGAAGAAATGCGGTCTCGAGAGACCGACTTCGCGGGCGATATGGTTGAGCTCAAGTTCCTTGCCGATGGCGCTTTGCATTAGGCGGACAGCATTGCGGATACGAAAGTCCCGACCGACCGTATCTGGGCCGGTAAACGCGGCGCCACGTTCCGTCCACTGCCAAGACTGGTCATAGGCTGCTTGGGTGAGCGTGCAGAGCCGGTCTTCCAGGAGCGGGTCATCCCGGTCGTGATCGAGCATCACATGTGCGGTCTCGGCCACCAGACGCGCCAGATAGTCCGTCACCTCGATCCCGCTTCGGCCAAACTGCATGGACGCCGACACCTGCCGTGCTGCTTCCAAAAACCAGCCGGGTCGAATGTAAAGAACCAAAGCAAGTGTAGGTTCACGCGTGGAAACAGGTTGGTAGTAATGGGCCTGCCACGGACTGACGGCCGCCGCCTGCCCGGGGGACATTGGGTAGACTTTGTCCTCGACCACCATCTGCCCCGGCGGTCCGGCCACATGAAAGACTAGATGTCCTTCCCTGTGCCCGTGCGGCGTCATCTTGCGGTCCATCGCGTATAGACACACGCGACCAAATGCACCGTGAAAAACGGCGATTGCGTTACTCATCGTTTCCACCCCGACGGTATTCTTTTGATACCTTTGGTTTTAAGTAGAGTTCCGCACTTCAACAGCATGGTCAAGTTGCAGTGCGGCAAGTGGTTTTGGGCCATGGCTTTCGCGCAGCTTGTCAAAGTGCCTGCCTCAGTAGGTCACGGTAATCATCGTGCGTTGCATGGCGCGGATTGGTGAGGTTTGCAGGATCGGCTGCCGCCCGGCGTGCTAAGCTGTCGAGCTGGTCTTCATTTAGATGCAGGCTCGCCAAGCGCCCCGGCAGACCAAGCCGCCGTCCCATCTGCGACAACCCATCGGCGACGTTGCTCTCGTCCGGGAACTCCAAGGCGCGCGATATGAGTGCGTACCGCTCCCCTACCGCCGGTGCGTTGAACGCTAGGACGGGTGGAACGACGGCTGGGTAAAACCGGCCATAGGTTCCTGTCTCCAGGCCCTCGTCTTGTGTCGCGCGCGCCAGCGCTTCTGCGCCGCCGAAACCCTTTTGTGCCGCAAGCCCTGCATTGAGCGCCACAGCAAGCAATTCCCGGTGGGCGTTCAGATCATTGTCTTCAAAAACCGCCCGTTCCAGGTAGAGGCCGGAGCGGCGCATTCCCTCAAGCGCAATGCCGTCCGCCGGCGGGTTGTAGGCCGTTGCCAGAAACGCTTCGACACAGTTCACCAGTGCCTTGAAACCGTGCGCTGCGAGCACGTCCTTGGGCGTGCCGAGGGTCATGGTGGGGTCGCAGAGAATGGCCGCTGGGAGTTCAGGCTGTTTGCGTTGCGGAAGTCTCTGGGTGAGGCCAGGCATGTGTACGGGCCCGAGACCAACGCTGGAGACGGTGGTTGGCACGGTTATGATGGCTGGACGCCGCGATGGTTCCGACTTGCCCGCCAAAAGCCGGCCAAAGTCCATCACCGTTTTCCCGCCAATGCAGACGACGGAGTCACAACCTGCAAGCCTCAGCACCTCTCCGGCGGCTTGCAGCCTTGATGCCGCATCTTGGTCGTTGAGCTTTGGAAAATCGGTAGGGGTGCAGGTGGCCGGCAGCGCATCGTGAACCCGGTCGAGAACGGCGCCAAGGCCGGCATCCTCATCCATCAAGAGAAGAGGGCGGCTGCTGGAAACCCTCAGCAGCGCCTCGGGCAGTGCATCTTCCAATACGCCGTCAGCGAAATGCACCCGTGTCAGGAACGTAATCAACGACATGCGCAGTCCCTCTTGGTGGGGTGTCTGTTTGTCGGTCGGGGTTGGCATCTGGTCAGATGCCAACCCTCACGTTCATAAGGGGGATATGCGGTGTTTTGATGCGAGCGGTTTGCATAAGAGCATACCGTTCGCCGCCAGTGGCTTCGTTGACCGCGCCGACCATCCAAAGATGTGAAGGCGCGATCATGCTCAGTCTTGTCGTGGTTTGCCCGCGACGGACTAGCCAGCACCACCCAGTGCCGCGCAGTCCGGCGTGTCGCGTGATGGTAAGCCCATGGCGCGGAACTCTTCTGGGGTCATGCCCAGGGTTTGGTTCACGCCTTCGCGCGTTGCGACGAGTTGGTTGGTGAGACCACCTTCGCCATCTTCAACCACTTCGTTGATGAAGACGGTACCGGTTGCCTGGCGGTTTTCGTTCAGCTCAACGACGCCGAGCGGTGTTTCCAGTGACAGGCCGCCAAGCGCAGCTTGGAATGCCTGCGCGTCGCTGATGTCGCCATCCACTTCTTCGATGGCTGCGATCGCCGCAAGCGCAGCAACATAGTAGCCCACACCGAACAGAGATGGTGCGGGGAAGCGCTCATCTTCTGGGAAGGCTGCCTGATAACGCGCGACATAGCTTGTCCAAGCTTCGTCTGTGTTGTCGACAGCAAGCGGACCCGATGTCGGCGTACCAATCAGAGCGTCTTTGGCGCGGCCACGCGACGTCAGCACAGTTTGGTCGGCCATGATGGTGCCACCGATCAGGTTGGTTTCTGAACCAGCCTGTTGGTACTGGTTGAGGAAGTTGATGGCATCCGTGCCACCGACGCCGAGATAGATCGCATCAACATCATCGGGCAGGGCTGCGATCACGCCGCCAAAGTCGGATGAGCCAAGCGGAACCCAGAACCGCTCAGCGATCTCGCCACCAGAGCGGCAGAAGTCCACAGCAAAGCCCAGGAAGTTCGTGTAGCCAAACGAATAGTCCGCGGCGACAGTCGCTACGCGTGTCCAGCCTTTTTCCTCAACCACGTAGGAGCCAAGGCCAGCGCCCCATTGAGCGCCATCGAGGTTGAAGCGGAAGAAGTTTTCAGCTGGATCAACCCAGGTGGTTTCAAGTGCACCGGAGATGCCATTGATGATGGTCACGTCCGGCACGGTCTTGGCGTAGTCGCGTAGCGCAATGCCTTCAGAACCGGAAAGCGGCCCTAGGATGATGTCTACATTGTCCTGCTCGACCAACTTGCGTGCCTGGCGAACAGCTGTGTCAGGCGTGGTGTCGGATGGAGCCACCACATATTCGATGGTCCGGCCCGCAACCTCGAAGCCGGCTTCTTCCAAAGCCATTTCGACGTTGCGCACACCGTCTGCGCCGCCTTCGGCAAATGCGCCTTCCAGAGCTACGAGAATGCCGATGCGGATCGGCTCATCTTGGGTAAAAGCAGTTGATGGGATGGCGACCGATGCCGCCAACGCTGCCATTACGAGCACCTTCTTCATGGGTTTCTCCCTATGCAGATGCGCAGGCTCTTTGTCTTCTGCGGTTGCCGAGTCCGCCGCCTGCACGAAGCGTTCGTCAACACAGCAGGGAGCCTATCCACGCGTTCTGCCCAGGACGAGCACCTACGGTTTGGCCCAATACCCTAGGGTCTGTTTTTTTGGCTCGCCAAAGCGGGCTTAGCGCACATCATCGGGAAGAAGGCTGGGCGGAACGTCCTGATAGCAAACCGGTCGAAGCCATCTGCGGATGGACAATGTGCCAACAGACGTTGCGCCGAAATTGGTCGATGCCGGGTAGGGGCCGCCGTGCACCATGGCATCAGCCACTTCTACGCCGGTGGGAAAACCGTTGGCGAGCAGGCGTCCGGCTTTACGCGTCAGGACGGGTAGAAGCGCGCGGGCAAGGGCAGCGTCCGCGTCGTCGACTTGTAAGGTGCACGTCAACTGGCCTTCAAGACTTCTGGCGATGTCAATCATCTGGTCAGTGCTTTCAGCGCGCACGATGAGACCCATCGGACCAAAGACCTCGTGTGCAAGCGTCGGATTGGCCAGCCAGTCGGCTGCGGACACTTGATAAAGATCGGCAATCGCTCGGCGTCCCGGACAATTCCTGGACAGGACTTCGCTCACTCCAACAGACTGGGCGATGCGGTTGCGACCATCGACGTAAGCCTGTGAAATGCTGTCCGTCAGCATGGTTTGGGGGCCGGTTTCTGCTAAGGCTGCTCTTGTTGAAGCCACCAGATCATCTGCATCTTGGCCATCAGGCACCACAGCGATCCCCGGATTGGTGCAAAACTGGCCAGCGCCGAGAGTTAGTGAGGCGGCCCATCCCTTGTCGATGTCTGCAGACCTGTTGGCCAGCGCTCCGGGGAGGACGAACATGGGGTTTACTGATCCCAGTTCGCCGAAAAAGGGGATTGGGTCAGGGCGTGCGGTACACAGATCGAACAAGGCCCTGCCGCCTGCAAGCGATCCGGTGAAGCCGACAGCCCGGATCATTGGGTGTTTGACGAGTGCTTCGCCGACATCGCGAGATCCACCTTGAACCAGCGAGAAGACGCCTGGCTGAAGCCCATGTGCGGCGATGGCTGCATCAATGGCTTGGGCGACGATTTCGCCAGTGCCTGGGTGGGCGCCGTGGCCCTTGACTACCACCGGGCACCCTGCTGCCAGGGCCGACGCGGTGTCGCCGCCAGCGACCGAAAACGCCAGCGGGAAGTTCGAAGCGCCGAACACGCCGACTGGCCCTGTTGGCACCTGCATGACCCGCAGATCTGGACGAGGCAACGGTTTGCGATCCGGCAAGGCGTCGTCGTGACAGACGTGCAGATAGTCGCCTTTTTCTATGTGGTCGGCGAACAATCGAAGCTGGCCAACAGTGCGCCCTCGCTCTCCGACCAAGCGAGCGCCCGGCAGGCCGGTTTCCTTGGTGCCCATGACCGTGATTGCATCGCCACGTGCATCGATCTCCGAGGCGATGGTGCGTAGGAATGCGGCGCGTTGGCTGCGCGGCAGTTCGCTGTAGCTCCAAAAGGCTTCTTCAGCCGCACGAACGGCTTGATCGACAAGGCCACTGCTTCCGACAGCAAATTCGTCGGCAGATCCTTCAACTGGTTCGTTTTCAAAGTGATCCGTTGAGTCGACCCAAGCCCCGGCGATGAGATGTTTTCCATGCAGCACGATGTGAGGTCCTTGTTTTGCTGATCAGCGCATTGAACTCGGTCGCACAGCAACCGATTGGTTCATCAGCGCGCCAGCTCAGAGGTTGAAGGTTGAGAGGCCGAGTGTACTGACTGCGACTTTCTTGGCGGTCGCCAACATCGGTCGATCAATCACCTTATGAACCGATCAACATAGCCTTCGCCTAAACCAACCTCGGCATAGTGCCGGCGGCAAAGATCGATCTTCGTGAACACGTCTTCGTATCCCAAGACCTCGCCATAAGGGTCGACGTAACACATCACACCGTTCACCTGAAAATAGGTGATCATCTCGTCCACCCCGTCCGGAACGATCAGCGTGTGGGTCTCGCCCGGCGGCTCATAGACATAGGACCCAGGTGTGGCTTCCCAATCATGTTCAAGATAGTGCCAGCGACCTTTCAGCACCCAGCCGTGCACCGCTTGCGGATGGCGGTGGCGGGAAAGAACACCGGATTTGGTGACCTTCAACAGGTTCATCCAGTAACCCTGAGAACGGCTTAGGCATAACGGTCGGAACCAGACATTTGGTGCTTGGGGCACCCAGACCCGCTCGTCCTGGGGGATGCCATCCGGGACGACAATTTCCGCCAAGGCGTCCTGCGGAAAGGGCAGCTGGTAGGGCGTTCTTGGATCTTCATCTCTTTTTTGAAGGGGCATTGATACCTCACAGACTAGCCTTACGTGGCGCTGTACCCGCCATCGACGGGGTAGATCGCACCAGTCACAAACCGTGCTTTGTCGGAGAGCAACCACGCAACGAGCTCTCCAACTTCTTCTGTTTTGCCCCAGCGCTTCATGGGAGTGCGCCCAACGATTGGGTCATTGCGCGCCGGATCGCTTTGCAGGGCCTCGGTCAAGGGCGTATCGATCCATCCTGGGGCAACAGCGTTCACTCGGATGCCGTCTGCTGCCCATTTGCCGGCCAGGGCTTTGGTGAGTTGCATCACACCGCCCTTGGATGCCGAATAGGCTGGGACCAGCGGTCCGCCAAAGTAGCTCAGCATGGATGCCGTGTTGACGATAGCTCCCTGTGACGACCCGGCCAGCAGCGGGAAGGCCGCCAGGCACGTGCGCATTGTTCCGGTCAAGTTGATGTCGATGACGCGTTGAAACGTCTCGATCTCGTATTCGCGTTCACGCATAAGCACGCCCGCGCAGTTCACCAACCCATCAAGGGCAGGAAGGTCGGCAAATAAGGCGTCGACGTCTGCTTGCCGCGTTACGTCCAGCTGTACTGTCGAAGCACTGGGCTGCTTGGCCTTGAATGCAGATACCTCAGCGTCCGACACGCCGGTGGCGGTCACCTTCCAGCCATCGCGCCGGAGCGTGGCAACCACGCCAGCGCCAATTCCGCTGGTGCCGCCCACGACGACCGCATGCTTCATGTCCACGACCTTCTCGACAGGTAACTCGCTAACCTTTGCACGAGACCTGCCGGATGACGTGTATCTTTGCGTCTGAAAATCGTGTCGTCGCCGAGCCGAGATGCTCTAGCAGAGGCCGAGGTATACGGCCCTGACATCGGTAATGTCATCTGGGTGTGTTGCCCACAGAAAAGGGCGCGACCTGTCGGCCGCGCCCTTCTTTCCCGATCAGCCTTGCCCGATCAGCTGTGAAGATCGAAGCGATCGTTCTCCATCACTTTGGTCCAGGCAGCGACGAAGTCGCGGGTGAACTTCTCCACATTGTCGTCCTGGGCGTAGACCTCGGCGTAGGCTCGCAGGATTGAGTTGGAGCCAAAGACCAGGTCGGCGCTGGTGGCCGTCCACTGCATCGCGCCGGTCTTGCGGTCGCGGAGTTCATACGTCCCGTCAGCCTCCACCGGGTGCCAGCTGTTGGCCATGTCGGTAAGGTTGACGAAGAAATCCGGCGAGAGCGTGCCGACGCGGTCGGTGAAGACACCGTGAACCGATCCACCGTGATTGACGCCGAGCACGCGCAGACCACCAACAAGCACCGTCATTTCCGCGACCGTCAAGCCGAGAAGCTGGGCCTTATCGAGCATCAGCTCTTCAGGTGCCACGGCATACTTCTCTTTCTGCCAGTTGCGGAAGCCATCGGCGATGGGTTCCAACACACCGAAGCTGTCTGCGTCGGTCTGGCCTGCCGTTGCGTCGCCACGACCTGGGGTGAAGGGCACCTCGATATGCTGGTTTGCCGCGCTGATGGCCATCTCAACACCGATATTGCCGGCCAGCACGATAACGTCGGCGAGCGAAGCACCGCTTTCGGCGGCAATCGGCTCCAAAACACCTAACACCTTGGCAAGGCGGGCAGGCTCGTTGCCTTCCCAGTCTTTCTGAGGTGCTAGACGGATACGTGCGCCATTGGCACCACCGCGCTTGTCGGACCCGCGGAAGGTGCGGGCGCTGTCCCATGCTGTCGCGATCATCTCGGCGGCTGACAGGCCGCTGCCTGCAATCTTGGCTTTGACGGCACCGACATTGTAGCCCGTTGGGCCGGCAGGGATTGGGTCCTGCCAGATGAGGTCTTCGGCTGGGACGTCGGGGCCAAGATAATTTGATCTCGGTCCCATGTCGCGGTGGGTCAGCTTGAACCAGGCTCGCGCGAAGGTGTCGGCGAAGTACTCAGGATCCGCCTTAAACTTCTGGCAGATTGCATTGTAGATCGGGTCAACCTTCATCGCCATGTCAGCATCGGTCATCATCGGCATGCGGCGGATAGACGGATCGGTCGGATCGATCGGCTTCTCATCGTCTGGCATGTTGACCGGCTGCCACTGGTGCGCGCCGGCTGGGGACTTGGTCAGTTCCCATTCATAGCCGAACAGGTAGTCGAAATAGCCCATGTCCCACTTGGTGGGTTCCTTGGTCCAGGCTCCTTCAATGCCTGAGGTAAAGGCGTTGGTCGCCTTGGCCTCATGGCCCGGATTGGCCCAACCGAGGCCCTGTGTCTGCACGGGGCAACCTTCCGGCTCGGTTCCAATGTTGGCATGATCGCCGCCACCATGGGCCTTGCCTACGGTATGACCGCCGCACGTGAGGGCAGCTGTCTCTTCATCGTTCATCGCCATACGTGCGAAGGTTTCACGGACATGTAGCGCGGTACGCGCCGGGTCTGGATTGCCGTTCACGCCTTCCGGGTTGACGTAGATGAGGCCCATGTGAACGGCGGCGAGCGGGTTGTAGAGTGTCGAGGTGTCGTCGAGATCGCCGTAGCGGTTTTCACTGGGTGCGAGCCACTCGTCCTCGGCGCCCCAATTGATGTCTTCTTCCGGTGCCCAGATGTCTTCGCGGCCGAAGCCAAAGCCAAAGGTTTTCAGGCCCATCGATTCATAAGCCATGTTGCCGGAAAGAATGATCAGGTCAGCCCAGGAAAGGGCGTTGCCGTACTTCTTCTTCACTGGCCAAAGCAGGCGGCGCGCCTTGTCGAGGTTGCCATTGTCCGGCCAGGAGTTGAGCGGTGCGAAACGGCTATTGCCGGTACCAGCGCCGCCACGGCCATCGCCCATGCGGTAGGAGCCTGCTGCGTGCCAAGCCAGGCGGATCATCAGGCCTCCATAATGGCCCCAGTCCGCTGGCCACCAGTCCTGGCTGTCGTTCATCAGCGCCTTGAGGTCGGCCTTGACGCCCTCATAGTCCAGCCCTTTGGCCGCATCACGATGGTTGTAGTCGGCGTCCATCGGATTGGTGCGGACGCCGTGTTGGTGGAGAATTCCAAGGTTCAGCGATGTGGGCCACCACTTGGTGACAGGTGCACCAGTGGCCGTGTTACCGCCGTGCATGACCGGGCATCCCCCGGTGATTTTTGACATATCGTTCATCGACTACTCCCTCGTCGAAAAGGCTGGTGGATTGTTGGTTTGATGGCCCGATAGTGGTCCGTCGCGCAGAGCCCGATTGCGACGAATCCGAAGACCTAACTTGTGTTTAACAGATCGAATTCATTTACTGAATTTTGTTTTTTAAATATCTTTGATAAGCTGGTCTTATGAAAAGTCTGACGATCAAGCACTTTCGCTATTTCCTTGCGCTTGCCGAGGCACGCCACTTTGGCCGTGCCGCGCAGGCCTGCTCGATCTCGCAGCCGGCGCTTTCCCTTCAGATCAAGGAGTTGGAGGATCTACTCGGCGTCCGGCTGGTGGAGCGGAGGGGGCGCCAGATCTTGCTGACCGGTTTGGGCGAAGAGTTTGCGCGGCGTGCTTTCACCGTTCTTCGCGAAGTTGATGAAATCGGTGACCTCGTTCGCTCAAGACGTGAAGATCTTTCCGGTCCGTTTCGCTTGGGCGTGATCCCGACCATCGGTCCTTACTTCTTGCCCGATGTCGTGCAAGCGCTGACTAGACGCTACCCCGGTATCGAGATCACGATTCGTGAGACGGTGACGTCCAAACTAGAAGAGGCCATCCAAGCCGGCGAACTCGACGCGGCCATTGTGGCATTGCCGGTTTCGGTGCCAGCCTTCGCAGAGGTGGAACTTTTTGATGAGGAGTTTGTTCTTGTTCGCTCGTCAGCTGATGGCGACAAGCCGGTTCCTGAAGCGGGTGATCTGGAGGCATTGAAGCTACTTCTTTTGGAAGACGGCCACTGCTTTCGTGATCAGGCGCTTTCTTTCTGTGGCTTCAGCGCGTCTGGCGCCCGCAATGTCATGGACGGCAGCTCGCTATCGACCCTTGTTCATATGGTGGCCGCAGGCGTTGGCGTGACGTTGATCCCGGAGATGGCTGTTCCCATCGAAACGCGTACGGCCTCTGTGTCCATAAGTCGGTTCGGCGCTCCGGCTCCCCGCCGCGTGATCGGCATGATCTGGCGGCGCACCAACCCGATGGGCGAGCAACTGCGCAGGGTTTCGGATCTAGTGCGCGACGTTGCCCACAGGGCAGGGGCTGCCAGCCAGGAAGGATCGCGCGAAGCAGCCTCTGCGTGAGCTGAGTTCTTACAGCTCGCCGGCGAGGGCGCGGTAGCGCTGGATGAGCGAGGATGTGTCCCAACGGCCGCCGCCAAGCGCTTGGACGTCGCCATAGAATTGATCGACAAGGGCTGCCACCGGCAGGGAAACGCCCATCTCTTTGGCCTGTTCAAGTGCGATGCCGAGGTCCTTCCGCATCCAGTCAACAGCGAAACCGTGGTTGAACTCATTGTCGATCATGGTGTCGGCGCGATTGCTGAGCTGCCAGGAACCGCCAGCCCCTTGGCTGACGAGCTGGGCAACGGCTTTGGCATCAAGTCCGGCTTCTTTGGCGAACCAAAGGCCTTCGGAAATCCCCTGGACCAGTCCCGCGATGCAGATTTGGTTGACCATCTTGGTCAGCTGGCCGGCACCGACCTCACCGAAATGACGGACGGCTTTGGCATAGGCCTGCATGACCGGCTCGGCGCGCGAAAAGTCTTCATTTGATCCGCCGCACATGATGGCAAGCTGACCGTTCTCGGCACCGGCCTGACCGCCGGATACGGGCGCATCAACATAGCCAACACCTTTTGCGTTGGATTCCGCTGCCAGCTCGCGCGTGACGATGGCTGAAACGGTGGTGTGGTCGACAAAAAGAGTGCCATCGGACATCCCGGCCAATGCGCCATCCTCGCCAAGGACCACGGAGCGCAAATCATCGTCGTTACCGACGCAGGCGAAGACGATCTCTGCTCCCTCGGCGGCCTCTTTCGGGGTCACGCCGAAGCCTCCGCCATGTTCGGCGGCCCAGGTTTCCGACTTGGCTGTTGTGCGGTTGTAGACCTTGACCTCGTGACCGGCTTTGACCAGGTGGCCCGCCATTGGCGCGCCCATAACGCCCATTCCCAAAAACGCTAGACGCGCCATCATGCTGCTCCTTAAGCAGGTGTTGTCGGACCGGCATCCGGCCTCTCCGCGGAAGGGTCTAGCCGAAGGCAGCCAAAGACAAAAGCTTGTCTTGCGGGCTTACTGTTTGGAAGGCGGTGGTGGCGAAGCCTCAGCCCACAAATGCCTTTTCAACCACGAAGTCGGCCGGCTTGTTGTTGGCACCCTCTTCGAGGCCGAAGCGTTCGCACAAGGCGCGCACATCGTTGGTCATCTCTGTGGAACCGCAAATCATGACGCGATCATGCTCGGGATCCCAGGGTTCGGCTCCTACTGCTTCAAACAGCGTCCCGTCTTCGATCAGTTTTGTGATACGGCCTGTGTAAGGGTGGTCTTCGCGCGTGGTTGACGTGAAGTGGGTCAGCTTGCCGTCTACAATGTCACGCAGCATCTCGTCGTTCTCGATGGTTTTGACCAGATCAAACCCATACTCCAGTTCTGCCGCCTGGCGGCAGGTATGAGTCAGGATCACGCGCTCGAAGCGCTCATAGGTTTCCGGTTCGCGGATCAAGCTGGCAAATGGCGCGATGCCAGTTCCGGTGGAAATCATATAGAGCGTTTTGCCGGGGCGCAGCGCGTCGAGCACCAAAGTCCCGGTTGGTTTTTTGTTGAGGATGATCTCATCGCCCTCCGTCACCTTTTGAAGACGGGAGGTCAGCGGGCCATTGGGCACCTTGATTGAGAAGAACTCAAGCGTCTCATCCCAGCTCGGGCTGGCGATCGAGTAGGCCCGAAGCAGGGGTTTGCCATCGGTCTCAAGGCCGATCATTGCAAACTCGCCGGAGCGAAATCTGAAGCTTGGTGGCCGGGTGGTTTTGAAGGAAAAGAGGCGGTCGGTGTAATGATGAGTTTCAAGAACGGTTTCGTGGTGCATATTTTTTCGGGCCTAAAATTCAGGTCAGTTCGTGGCCATGACGGCGGTTCCATATCCCGCCCCCCGACACTTCGCCGAGATAAAGTGCGCCGACTGCCGTTTGCAACGCTGTATCCCAAGCGTGCGCACCATAGGCGTTAAGAGCATTGTCCGAAATCAAAATTTCGTCGAATCCAGACTGAAACGCATGGCGCGCCTGGTCGGGTAAAAGGTGCCCCTGCGCGACGATGCGCAGCGAGGGCCCGTGCCTTTCCCTCAGCTGCCTTGCAAGCGAGAAGCCACGCCCATTGGCAAAGCTATCGAAGGTGATGAGGACCGGTCGATTGATGCCGAGCGGCACGTCGCCCGGTCCGTGCGTATCTGGGTCGAGATGCAAGGCACCGGGTAGTGAACTGCCGGGCTTTACCTCGCCAGACTTTTCCAAGACCCAATCGTCGTCGTTGGTCTGGTCGGTCATGCGGCTTGTTCCAGCGGAGCGTAAGCCGCTTGCTTGAAGGGGTCCTTGCCGACCCGGGCATAGACGCTGGCCAGGTCTTCCCCATCCTGCCTCAGCGCTTGGAAGGCATCGAGGATGCGGTGAATGGCGCTTGGTAGGCTTTCTGCGTCAAAGCCCGGTCCGAGAATGGAACCGACTTGCGCGCCTTCATCAGCGCGACCGGCCAGCGTGACCTGATAGTTTTCCTGTTCAGCCTTGTTGAGGCCAAGAATTCCAATCGTCGCGGCGTGGTGATGGCCGCAGGCGTTGATGCAGCCAGAGATGTTGACCGTGATCCCGCGCAAATCCTCGCGCTTCTCGCGCTCACGCAGTTCAATCGACAGGCGTTGGGCGACTGGAATGGACCGGGCAGTGGCAAGCGCACAGTAATCAAGGCCGGGGCAGGCAATGATGTCGCTCGCCAGGCCGATGTTTGCTTCGGCGAGGCCCAGTTCGACAAGAGCATCAAAGACGGCGCGAAGTTCGTCCTGAGGCACCCATGGCAGAACAAGGTTTTGTCGGTGGGTGACGCGAACTTCTGAGGCTGAATGCCTCTCAGCAAGGTCGGCAATCGCCTTCATTTGTTCAGCCGTTGCGTCGCCGGGGATAGCACCTTTGGACTTCAGCGAGATGGTGACGGCGGCATACCCCTCTACCCGATGCGCTATCACGTTTTCGTCGAGCCAGGCTGCAAAGGCAGGATCGGTACGCTCGACGCTCGCCGGCGTTAGCGGCGGCTGTTGCGCGGCGGCGAACTGAGCTTCGATGCGAGCGTATTCTTTGGGTGCTTCGTCAAAAACCGAGCCGTCGCGATTGGCAAGGTCGGCATAGACCTCATCGCGATAGGCTTCGAGGCCCATCTCGGCCACGAGGATTTTGATCCGCGCTTTGTACTTGTTGTCCCGCCGACCATGCAGATTATAGACGCGCAGCATGGCGTCCAGCACTGGCAAGAGTTTGGGGAGTGAAACCCTGGATTCAAAAAGAACGGCAACGCGGGGGGTCCTGCCCTGACCACCGCCGACCCAGATATCAAACAGTGGTTCACCGTTCTCTCCAAGAGAAGCAGCTATGCCGATATCGTGGAACTTCATGGCCGCGCGATCTTCGGCGGCTCCGGTGACAGCGATCTTGAACTTGCGCGGCAGGAAAGCGAACTCCGGGTGCAGCGTCGACCATTGCCGCAGAAGTTCTGCTACCGGCCTGGGGTCGATCCATTCATCCGCTGCCACGCCGGCATAGGCATCTGTGGTGACGTTGCGGATGCAGTTGCCCGAGGTCTGGATCGCGTGCATCTGAACGCTGGCGAGATGGTCCAGCATATCAGCGACGTCGGAAAGCTGCGTCCAGTTGTACTGGATGTTCTGCCGCGTGGTGAAATGGCCGTAGCCGCGGTCGTAGCGATCAGCCAAAAAGCCGAGCATGCGCAGCTGGTCAGCCGAGAGCACGCCATAAGGGATCGCCACCCGAAGCATGTAGGCGTGCAGTTGGAGATAAAGTCCGTTCTGAAGGCGGAGCGGCTTGAACTCGTCCTCGCTGATCTGTCCGGCGAGCCGGCGTGCAACTTGATCACGAAATTCGTGGGCGCGTGCGTCAACCAGCGCCTGATCATGGGCGTCGTATGTGTACATGGGATTTTTCCTAGGCTGACGCCGGGCCGGTTAAAGCGCCGGGCAGGGCGATGCTTGGGCCGGCGATCCGACGGCGTTCGCGCATGGCGACGGGCTCATTGCCATCCCTGGAGGCGAGCGGAACGACATATGCCCCCACGACCATATTCACCAACTCTTCGGCCTTGCCGCGCGCTTCAAGCTCGGCGACCGCTTCGCTGTTTTCAGCGCGAATGGCATTGTCCGGCGACTGGCTCCATCCTTCGGGCGTCCAGTAAAGGCTTCGGCCAGTCAACAAAGAATTGGCCGTCAGGATGTGCGCGCGGTCGGCATTCTTACCGGAGAGTTTCGTGGTGCCCATCATGCAGCCTTTCGTTCAGCGGAGGTTGATGACTGGGCGTTGATCTGCCGCGACTTCACGCCGATCAGCATCATCAATGGAGCGCCCTTGCTCGTAAGGCTGGCTGTTCGGCCAAGATCAGCCAGCACGGTGTGACGTATTTGTTCCTGGGGCCGGCCTGCATTCTCTACCAATACAACCGGTGTTGCCGGATCGCGGCCATGGAAGATCATCTGGCGCTGAACGTCGGTGGCGGCGCGCTTGCCCATGTAGACCGCAACCGCACTGTTGCTGTTGGCGAGGGACGACCAATCAAGATCCGCATCGCCGTCGGCACCATGGGCTGTGATGACCCTTAGTTCCTGCGCGTTGCCTCGCTCGGTGAGAGGTGCGGCTGCTGATGCACTGGCAGCCGCGGCTGATGTGACGCCCGGAACGACCTCGAAGCCGATGTTGGCTTCGGCGACGCTGTCAAGCTCTTCTGCAAGACGCCCAAAGATCGACGCATCACCGCCTTTCAGCCGCACAACATGATGTCCTTGTGCGGCATGTTTGACGATGAGATCGCAGATATCCTGCTGGTCAAAGCTGTGCTTGCCGCTCCGCTTCCCGACATTGATCATCAGCGCTTCGCGGCGGGCAAGTTCGAGGATCCCAGGCGCAACGAGGGCGTCGTAGAGAACCACATCGGCTTCATCCAAAAGCCGACGGGCCCGCAGCGTCATCAGGTCGGGGCCGCCAGGGCCGGCGCCGACAAAGCTGACGAACCCTTGATCGTATGCGTCAAGATCTGGCGCTTGCAGCAGTTGTTCTGCACGTGTCTGGAATGTCTGCCCGTCCGGCTTGCCGGTGAGTGCACCTTTGAAGGCCTGGCGCCAAAAGGTTCGTCTCAAGCGGCCTGGATCGAGTGCTGCGGCTACCTTGTCCCGCAAACCTTCAGCTACCTTGGCCAGGCTGCCAAGCGCGGTTGGAAGTAGAGCTTCGATTTCGGCCTTGATCATCCGGGCAAGCACGGGAGCTGTGCCTTCGCTGCCGATGGCGACCACAACTGGATCGCGGTCGACAATAGCCGGTGTGATGAAGTCGCTCACATCAGGCTGATCGGCTGCGCAGACCATCACCTGGTTGGCGCGGGCGTGATGCGCGATCTTGGCGTCTAAGTTCTCGTCGCCGGTGGCGACGTAGGCGAAGGCCACATTCTGCGGGAAGGCGAAGTGGAGCGGGTCCGCCTGTACCCAACGAGCGCCGGCAAGATCGATCTCATCAGGCACCAGGTGTCCCGTGACGACCCAAATGTCGGCATCCGTCTTGGAGACGAGCCGCAGCTTTGCGGCCGCATCGGCGCCACCACCAAACACCACAACCACGCGCCCGGTGGTTTGAACGAAAAGAGGGAAGGCGCGCATGCAGCCATATCCTTGTTGGAAACCCGAGCGCCTATAAGGACATTTTCCTATGCTTGTGCCAATTGGCGGGATGAAATAAGGAGAAAGGCAGCTTTCTGACGCTTTTTCGGTGATTTCTTCCGGCTTCTGAGTGCTTTGTGAGGTTTTTTTTAGATGGATGAGCTTGATCGCAGAATTCTGGCTGTGCTCCAGCGCGACGCGTCGCTGTCCGTTGAGCGCGTGGCCCAAGAGGTTGGATCCTCAAAGTCGCCTGTCTGGGCTCGGATCAAGAAGCTCAAGGACATGGGAATCATCGAGAAAGAGGTTGTCCTTCTCGACCCGGAAAAGATCGACCAGACGGAAGTCTTCTTCATTGCCGTGAAGACTGATCAGCATGAGGCTGACTGGCTGGAACGCTTCAGCGCGGCAGTGCAGGATATGCCAGAGATACAGGAGGCGCACCGGCTGGCTGGCGAGGTCGACTATCTCTTGAAAGTCCGGGTGAAGGACACGCGTGCGTTCGACGATTTCTACAAGGAGCTCGTGAGCCGTGTGCGGCTGTTCGCGGTGACTTCAAGCCTTTCGATGGAGACGCTCAAATCGACGACCGAGATGCAACTTCTCGAAAAGTCGGCAGACTAGTCGATCAGCCCGTACTGACGAGCTTTGCCGCGCAAGAAGGGTAGGCCTTCGCCGATTACCTCTTCGGTGCTTTCAGCGACCGGTCGCCAGACTGAAAGCCCGTAGGCGATTTCCGGCGGCATGTTCATGAAGCTTTCCATGGCGAGCCCGCCCTTGAAACCAATGGCAGCGAGCGCGGCATGGATTTCATCCCAGTCGCATGTGCCTTTGCCTGGCACGCCACGGTCGGACTCCGAAAGGTGGATGTAGCGAAGGTGGTCGCGGGCAGCCAAGATGCCGTTGGCGACGCCCTTTTCCTCAATGTTCATGTGGTAGGTGTCGAGGTGGACGAACATGTTGCCGGCGCCGACCCGCTCAACCATCTCAACCGCTTGCTGACCGGTGTTAAGAAGATGGGTCTCGTATCGGTTCACCGGCTCGATGCCGAAGGCGATGCCCAGCGTCTTGGCGTGTTTGGCCGCCTCTTCCAGGCAGCGAGCCACATTGTCGAGTTCGGCTTCGGTCGGCGGCATGCCTGACCGCTCGCCGATCCCGCCATAGGTGACGCCGGTGAGTGCTTCAGCGCCCATCGCGGCTGCCTTATCAAGCGCCACCCGCAGGAAGGCGATACCTGGCTCAGGATCGCGGGAGGGCCAACACGCTTCCGGCAGGCCCAGCGAGCAGACTGCGTGGATGCCTGATCGCTCAAATAGCGCTCTGCTGTGATCGGCATCGACCATGGGTGGGTCGAGAAGGGCGACTTCGACAAAATCGAACCCATGCCGGACCGCCTCTCCAACGGCGTGTTCAGCCGCTTCCGGTGTCCAGCTCATGGTCCAGATAGAAGAATGGATGCCGAAGCCTTGCATGGTGCGCCCCTATCCGAAGGCCATCGGATCGGGGCCGGTGCGGCTATTCGCATTGAGCCCGGCGATGGCGGTGTGCTCATCGGTTGTCAGTTCGAAGTCAAATACGTCCCGGTTCTCGGCAAGCCGTGCCGTCTTGGTCGAACGCGGGATGACTGAGCATCCAAGTTCAATGTGCCAGCGAATGACGATCTGCGCTGGCGATTTGCCAGTTCGGGCAGCCGCCTGTTGGATGGGCTCGGCGTCGAAACTCCGCCCTTTACCCAGCGGCGTCCAGCTTTGCGTGACGATGGTGTGCTCGGCGTGGAAGGTGCGCAGCTCTTCCTGCTGCAGGTGCGGATGGAGTTCGATCTGGTTGAGAACGGGGGTGACGCCCGTTTCACCGATGATCCGCTCCAGATGATCCGACATGAAGTTTGAGACGCCGATCGACCGGACCTTGCCATCGGCTTTGGCCTGAACCAGCGCTTTCCAGGTATCGACGTAGAGTCCTGCATTTGGTGCCGGCCAGTGGACAAGGCAGAGATTGAGATAGTCCAACCCGATGCGTTGGAGGCTTGCATCGACGGCGCGCAGCGTTGAGTCATAGCCCTGCTCGCTGTTCCAGACTTTGGAGGTGGCAAACACATCCTCTCGGGCAGTGTTTGCAGACCGCAGCCCTTCGCCCATGCCTTCTTCATTGCCATAGATGGCCGCGCCATCGACCAGCCGATAGCCAGCCTCCAGCCCTTCGCGCACCACACGCGCGGTTTCCGCTGCTGGCACCTCCCAAAGGCCGAAGCCGAGCTGCGGCATGGTGTGGCCATCGGAAAAGGTCAGTCTGGTTTCAGTCATTGTGGTCTCCGGAAGCAATCAAAGCGCATCAAGCTGCGCATAGAAGGGTTGGGCGGCCTCATAGAGGCCGGTGTAGACGGGCATCATGCGATCATAGAGATCAGCGGTTGCGCCGTGGGGTTCAATCGGTGGACCCAGTCGGACCATTCGGTCGACGGCGGTCTTAAGGTCTGTTTCCTGTCCCGTGGCGACAGCCATTAGGATCGCTGCGCCGACGACACCGCATTCCAGTTCTTCGGGAACGCGGTAAGGCGTTCTGTACATGCTGGCCTTGATCTCAAGCCACAACCGAGATTTTGCGCCGCCGCTGGAGGCAATGATCTGCTCAGGGCGGCCATGCCCGCCTTGGAGGCGGTCCATGCGATGTCGGACAGAGAAAGCGACACCCTCCAGAACCGCCCGATGAAGTTCGGGCAGGCCGTGGTTGGCGGTGAGGCCAAAGAACTGGGCGCGCGCCGGGCTGCCGGACCCGAAGCGCTCGCCGGAAAGATAGGGCAGGAAGAAAAGGCTCTGCGATCCTGCGCTCGCTTCAGTCGCGGCCTCGGCGACGTCAGCATAGGAGCGCCGGTTGTCGTGGAAGGCGCGGCGCGCCCAGCGCACCGCGTCACCGCCAGCGTCAAGCAGCGTGAAGCTCCCCCAGTCGCCCGCTGCACTCAGCACGTTGGAGACCGCCTCATCGAACGTCGGCTCCTCATGCATCAGCGTGATGATGGTCGAGGTGCCAGTGACGTCTGATCCCATGCCGGCGCCGATCGCGCCTGATCCAAGGAGTGCCATCGGATAGTCGCCGGCTCCGACGAGCACAGGCAATCCTTCCGGCAACCTCGTGAGGCCTGCGGCCTCTTCGGTGAGCCCGGCCAGCAAATCTTGCGGGGGATGCAAGGGCGGAAGGAGGCGGGCGGGCACACCCGTCATCTCGATCATCGCGTCCGACCAAGCACGTGTCTTCCAGTCCATCAGGAAGCTCAAGGATGCCTCGGTGATGTCCTGCGCACGTTCGCCGGTGAGTTTGAAGTTGATCCAGTCTTTGGGCATCAGCAGCGTGGACGCGCGGTCGATGCTGGCAAGGTCATTGTCTGTCAGCCAGGCCAACTTGAAAGCTGGCCAGGCGGGCGCAGGCGCATTGGCGGTGATGGAGAAGTAGCTTTCGAGCGAAATCCGATCTGAAAAACCGGCGACTTGCGGAGCCGTTCGTTTGTCATTCCAGAGGAGCGCTGAATCCCGGGTGAGGTTGCCGTCATCGTCGATGAGCACCGAACCGTGCATCTGGCCGCAGGCACAGATGGCAGCGACACGCGAGGCTGCATTGTCTGTCTTAGCGAGAACTCCTTGAACGCTTTCAACCGTTCCTTGCCACCAATCGGCAGGGCGCTGCTCTGACCAGCCATGCTGGGGCACGATCTGTTCGTGCTCCTTCTGGTCAAAGGCCAGGATGCGACCTGTTTGATCCACCAGCGCTGCACGGATGCTGCCCGTACCAACGTCAATAGCAAGATAGAGATCGCGTTTGGTCGCGCTGGCCATCACAGTCGCTGCTCGGTCTCCGGATCAAAGAAATGTGCCTGAGTCATATCGATGGTCACAGTGCACGGTTCGCCAACGGTTACCGGGAAGCGCGGGTCGACCTGTGCGATCACCTTTTCCTCGCCAATCGTGCCGAGCACGAGCGTATGGGCGCCCAGAGGTTCGAGGGCCAGCGGATCGAGCGTCAGCCCGGCGGTGTGCGCGGACTCGCGCATATGCGCCGGTCGGATGCCGAACTTGATGGTTCGATGATCTCCCAAGCGAGAGGCATGGTCAGGCGCCAGCGGCAAAATCTGATCGCCAAGATGTACAGCGCCGTTTTCGAGCTTGGCATCAAACACATTCATGGATGGTGAACCGATGAAGTCTGCGACGAACAGGTTGGCAGGCTGCTCGTAAAGCGTGATGGGATCGGCGGCCTGTTCAATCCGGCCATTTCGCATCACCACAACGCGGTCGGCCATGGTCATGGCTTCGACCTGATCATGGGTCACGTAAACGGCGGTCGTGCCAAGGCGGCGCTGGAGCAGCTTGATCTCCGTGCGCATATCAACACGCAGTTTGGCATCCAGATTGGAAAGCGGCTCGTCGAACAGAAAGACTTCGGGGTGGCGCACCAAAGCGCGCCCGATGGCGACACGCTGGCGCTGGCCGCCGGACAGGCTTTTCGGCTTACGGTCCAGATAGGGTTCAAGACCGAGAAGCTTGGTCGCTTCGGCGACGCGTTCAGCAATCAGCGTCCGGTCTGTGCCATGCACCTTCATCGCGTAGCCGATATTGTCGCGCACCGACATGTGCGGATAAAGCGCGTAGTTCTGGAAGACCATGGCGCAGTCGCGCTCACCAGGTCGCGAGAAGGTGACATCTTTGCCATTGATGCTGACTGCGCCGGTGGTTGGAAGCTCCAACCCGGCCAGCATGCGCAAGGTGGTGGTCTTGCCGCAGCCCGACGGACCCACCAGGACGATGAACTCGCCCTTTTCAATGGTTAGCGAAAGCGGTGGGATGACGTTTACATCACCGAAGTTCTTGGTGACGTCCGTCAGTTCAACATGATGCTGGGCATCGGCCACAGGGGCACTCCTTCATAAAACGTGCCCCCCGGCTGGGCCGGGGGGCACGGCATTCTATGCGCAGTCTTACATCGGTGGGAGGCCGACCGACGCACGATAGGCGGCAAGTTGAGAATCCCGTCCGAACTCTTCGGTCAGAGCGTCCCATTCCTCAGCAATTGCATCGAGTGCAGCCTGCGGTTCCACTTCACCGGCCAGGGCTTTGGAGAGTTCTATCTCCAGAACCTCGGTGTAGGAGAAGAAGCCTGGCAGACGCAGATCGAGCGCAACGTTTGGTGCGTCGAGCGATGCCCGCTGGGCACCCAGATAGCTGGCGGCTTCTTCTTCGGAGAAGACAGAGGACCAGTTTTCCAGGTTCTCATAGTGGCTGAAGCGGTATGGGTTCACGCCGGAGTTGGCAGTCACAATCGCCGAACCGGACACTTCAGGACTGATCACCTCAGCCACGAAGTCCCATGCTGCTTCTGGGTTCTCACTATCGGCCGGAACGGCCAGCTGCCAGCCGCCGAAGGCAAGGAACGGCGAGTGGACGACCTCGTCAAAGCTGTCCCATTGGTCGGACACATGGTTCCAAATCTCGGTGGACCCCGGAACAATAAACAAGAGAACATGGCCTTCGATGGCGCCTTCTGTAGAGCCCAGATCGCCGGAGTCTGCCCAGTCATAGTTCATGGCGACTGTGCCGCCAGCATAGAGCGGGCGCACATCGCCTGAACCATTGTTGAGAGCACCCGGTGGGTTGTAGTCGAGGCCGCGCTTGTACTCCTCAAGCGCCCGAAGCCAGCCCGGATTGTTGATCTGAGCTTCCATGGTCTCCGGATCGAAGAACATGGAACCTGGGTTATCCGGGTGGTTGGTGTAGCTCGCAGCGTGCGAGAAGAAGTACCAGAACTGCTGGCCGCCACGGCGATATGCTTCTGCCGTGCCAAACAGGCCGTCATTGGGACGATGGAAGAAGGCTGCCTGATCGTAGTACTGCGCCCAGGTGACCGGTGAGGCGAGGGGGTAACCATACTCGGCTTCGAAGGCCGCCTGCTCGTCCGGGTCGTTCAAGAGATCGGCCCGCAGGTTCAGCATGTGCATGTCGCCATCCATGGTGGCCGACTTCACTTCGCCGTTCCAAACCATCAGGCGCTCGCGATACACCGGGTGGATGTCCTCCCAGTTGGAGCCTTCCTGCAGCGCTGCTGGCATGGTTGAGAGGAACGGTGCAAAGTCTGGCAGCCAGGCTGGGACGAAGCCAATGGCGTCGAAATCGCCGGTCTGCTGGCTCATGGCGGTCAGGAACTTGGGATAGAGTTCACCGAAGGGGAACTCGATCACGTTGACGGTGCCACAGGTGCGTTCTTCCCAACTCACGGCAGCTGCTGCCAAGGCGGAGGCGATGGCCGGGCCGTTTTGGGTCGACACGTTGAGCGTGACGCCCGTGTAGTCTGGTTCACAGGCGATAGCGGCGCCTGTCATCGCGCCAAAGGCGACGGTGGTGAGCAGAAGTTTCTTCACGGTATCCTCCCTTTCGAAGACTATTTTATTGAACCGGAGAGAAGGCCGGACCGCATCATGCGGCCCAGAATCGCCGCGACGATCACCATCGGGACGATGGCGATCAGCGCTGCAACGGAGATTGCCCACCACTCATCGCCCCGCGAGGAGTTCTGTCCGGCTATCAGGATGGGCAAGGTTTGCCAGTCGCCCGTGGTCAGAAGCAGGGCGAACAGGAATTCATTCCAGATGAACGCGAGCACGATCATCGACGTTGCCAGAAGACCCGGCAGCGACATCGGCAGAACGATCTGGAAGAAGATGCGGATACGTCCAATGTTGTCGACCTGTGCGGCTTCCTCCACCTCCACCGGTACGGTGGAGAGAAAATCGCGCATGAGCCACACGGCGAAGGGCAATCCGAAGGCGGTGTAGGCCAGCACCATGCCCAGAAAGCTGTCAAGCAACGGCAGGCCGGCGCGACCGACTTCGGCGTAGAGCAGGAACAGTGCAAACGCCGATACAATGGGTGGGAACATGCGCTGGGAGACGAACCAGAAGGTTACATCATTGTTGCCAAGCACGGGGCCGGGCAGTGGCAGGCGGTTCACGTAGATCGACGCAACAAGCGCGAGCACCAGGACGATGAGCAGCGCGTAAGGAACGGTGATGTCGAAGGTACCGTTCAGCAGCACAAAACCGCCGATGGAGATGATACCAAAGGTCAGTCCCGACAGCAGCCGAATACGAAACTGGAACCGGACCAAGGCGTAGGCCGCCATGGAGCCCAAGAACACTGACAGCGCGGTTGCGACCAGCGAGATCATAACCGAGCTCGCGATGGGGCCGAAGAAATCCCCGCGGATGCCCGATAGCGCGTCTCGGAACGCCTGAAGTGTCGGCCGAAAATCGATGAATGGAATGTAGGTCGCGCCTTGAGAGACCGCGAGTGGCGGTTTGAAGGCCGTCACGAACACCCAATAGAGCGGAAAGAACGAGAAGAAGAGCCAGATAAGGCAGAGCCCCAGTCCCAAGCCGCGCAGCGTGCGGTTTTCCATCACGCGTACCTCCGCGTGAGGCGCTGGGCGAGGGCCAGATAGACTGTCCCAAAGACGATGACGACGATGAGGAAGACAAAGGATAGGGCTGACGTCATGCCCAAATTGAACTTCTTGAAGCCCTCATTGTAGGCGAACAGCGTCAGGGTTTCGGTTGCTGTTCCCGGTCCTCCGCCGGTGAGGACGAATACCGTGTCGATGATTTTGAAGCCTTCGACGAGCCGTATGAATATGACGGCTACCGAGAGCGGCAGAAGCATGGGAAAGGTCAGGTCCCAGAAGCGGCGCCACGGGCCGATATCGTCAACGCGCGCTGCCTCGAACACTTCGCCCGGCAGGCCCTGGAGGCCGGCCAGCATGAGAAGCGTGACGAAGGGCGTCCACTGCCAGGTTTCGATCACGACCAGCACCATGATCGCCAGCGGCGCTTCAGTCAGGAACGGTATGTTGACGAAACCGAAAAGGTTCATCGCGTCATTCACCGGCCCGAGATAGGGATGAAAGACCATGCGGGCGATCAGCGCAACGCAGACCGGGGCAATGAACATCGGCAGCAGGAACACGACCCGGTAGAGCGATGAGCCGCGCACATTGTGGTGAAGCGCGAGCGCGATTACGAAGCCGAACACATATTGAAGCGCTACCGACATGAAGACGATGGACGCCGTCGTCCAGGTCGAGCCCCAGAAGCGCCCTGAGCTTAAAATCTCTGCGTAATTGTCGAGACCGACAAAGCGTGGGGGGATGGGCGGAACCAGCCTGACAGACTGGAAGCTTACGGTCAGCGCGTAAATCAGCGGGAAGATCGAGATCACCAGCACGATGAGAAACGCCGGCCAAATGAAGGCGTATTTCACTCGATCGTGTCTGACCGCTCCCGACTGCATGCCTCACCTTTTTTGTTTTTTGAGACGTTGCCCTTTCTCGAGGCGGAGTGCAACTGATTTTGTAGTTCTACTATGAAAAAAAGTTGCTTTAGCGATTTTTGATGAACCCAAATTACAAAAGTTCAGATCGAAATGGCCGAAACCGCTGTGTTTTGGTGAAGTTTCCGCCCTGAACGCGGTTTTGCCATTGCCAAGGTAGGAGATTTTGGTATTTTTACTACAAAAATGAGGAAAGCATGCTGCGTCCACCCACTGCCCATTCCGTTGATCCGCTGACAGGCGTGCTTTCCTCCGCGACCGGGCGTTACGAGAAACGGTTGAAAGACCTTGCTGGTCTTTATGCTGATCAGGCGGCGTTCCAAGCGGCGCTCAATGATGGTGGCGAGGCGATTGTCTACAGCGTGGAAGATGTACGCCCACCGGCTGTCGGTAGGGATGGCGCAGGCGATATCATCTTCGGCGTCGCCCATATGGAGCCGGGCCGGATCGGTGATGAGTTCTATATGACCCGTGGTCACATCCATGCGACCGCGAACCGACCTGAAACCTATTATGGGGAGGTCGGTGAGGGGTTGATGTTGATGGAGTCGCCGAAAGGCGAAATCGCCATCCAAGAGGTCCGGCCAAGGGTGATGGTCTATGTGCCGCCGCTATGGATCCATCGCTCTGTGAACACGGGGGAAACGCCTTTGGTGATGAGCTTTTGCTATCCGGCGGACTCTGGCCAAGACTATGAGGTTATTGCCCGTGCCGGCGGCATGGCGCAGCGCATTGTCACCGACGGTGAGGGTGGCTGGAAAGCTGTGCCCAATCAGAGCTACCGTCCCCGCACGCCGGATGATGTTTCCGCAATTCTCGCAACACAGGGCTGAGCGGCCCGAAAGAAGGTTTCGACCATGAGCATATTTGACGATCTTGCCGCCCGCGGCGTGGTGCCGGTGATTGCGCTGGACGATGCCGAGGCAGCCCTGCCGCTCGCCGATGCTCTGTTGGAGGGCGGATTGCCCGTTGCCGAGATCACTTTCCGCACACCAGCGGCCCGCGAAACGCTGGCGACTATTGCTCACAAGCGACCAGAAATACTGGTCGGAGCTGGCACGGTTTTGACCGAAGAACAGGTCGATATGGCCTTGGAAGCTGGCGCGAAGTTTGCGCTGTCGCCAGGGCTTGATCGCGCCGTTCTGGATCATGCGGCGACCAAAGGACTGCCATTCGCGCCTGGCATCATGACCCCCAGCGATCTTCAAGTGGCGCTGCGAGCGGGCCTACCGATGGTGAAGTTCTTCCCGGCCATGCCAGCTGGCGGGCCCAAGATGCTTAAGGCAATTGCCGCGCCCTACTCCCATACTGGCATCGGCTTCAACCCGACGGGCGGCGTGACCATGGACAATCTTGCCGACTGGCTGGCGCTGCCGGAGGTGCGGGCCGTTGGCGGGACCTGGATCGCGACCAAGGCAGATATCGCTGCTGGCAATTGGGCGGCTATCACGCAAAACGCCCGTGCCGCTGTGGCCCGTGTTGAAGAGCTGCGAGCGGGTTAGTGACCTACCAGCCGGCCAGCAAGCCTACCTTCTATTTCATCGGTGTAACGACCGCGAAATCATCCATCATGCGGGTCTTCCCTGAATGGGCGAAGCATCTTGGCTTGGGTGATGTTGAAATGAGGGGCATCGACTTCGTTCCGCATGACAAGCCGGAGCGCTATCACGAGGCTGTCACCTTCCTGAAGAATGATCCGCTGTCGCTCGGGGCTCTGGTTACCACGCACAAGCTTGATCTGTTTTCCGCTTGCCGTGATCTCTTCGACGAGATCGATCCGCTGGCCCAGATGATGGCGGAGACAAGCTGCCTGTCGAAGCGTGATGGGCGGCTGATTTGCCATGCCAAAGACCCGATTTCGTCGGGCCTTTCCATCGACGGGTTTCTGCCAGCGAACCATTTTGAGAAGACCGGGGCTGAACTCTTCAGCATGGGGGCAGGGGGCTCAACCATCGCCATCACATGGCATCTGATGCAGGCGAGCCGTGGTGCTGATCGGCCTTCGCGTATGGTGGTCTCCAATCGCAGTCAGCCCCGGCTCGATCATATCCGGACCATTCACGAGGAACTGCGAAGCGACATCCCTGTTGAGTATGTGCTTGCGCCCAGTCCGGAAGACAATGACGCGATCCTGGCCGACATGAAGCCTGGCAGCCTCATCGTGAACGCCACGGGCCTTGGCAAAGATGCGCCAGGCTCGCCGCTGACAGATGCTTGCCAATTTCCCGAGAGGTCTGTGGTCTGGGAGCTTAATTACCGCGGCGAACTGTTGTTTCTCGATCAGGCCAACGCCCAAAGGCAGGCCCGTTCCCTCCAGGTCGAAGATGGCTGGACCTACTTCATCCATGGGTGGACGCAGGTCATTGCCGAAGTGTTCGACCTTCAACTCCCGACCAGCGGGCCGGCCTTCGATGCAATCGCAGCCATCGCCGGGCGCGTAACCGGACGTGCGTGATGCCAACGGTTCTCGTCACTCCCAGGTCGCTCTCTGTGGGAAGACATCCGGCGATTGATCGTCTGGTTGAGGATGGATTCGAGATTCGATGTCCAACACCCGGCGCTGTTCCAAGCCAAGAGGTACTTCTGGAAGCGCTGCCTGGATGCGACGCATGGATCGCGGGAATCGAACCGGTGAGCGAGGAGGTTATTGAGGCGGCCGATCGCCTGAAGGTCGTCAGCCGCAACGGGTCAGGCGTCGATAATCTGCCGGTTGCAACACTTGAAGCGCGGGGCATTGCGGTCCGTCGTGCCGTTGGTGCCAATGCGCGTGGTGTCTCGGAGTTGGCTTTGGCGCTCACGCTCGCGGGCCTGCGCCATATCGTGTGGACCCATGAGGGCATGCGGCAAGGCCAGTGGCCGCGCCGCATGGGTCGTGAGGTCAAGGGATCCAGAATAGGTGTTGTCGGGCTTGGTGCCATCGGCGTTGATTACGCTGAAGCCTGCCTCGCCCTGGGTGCTGAGGTTTGCGGCTACGATCCCTTCGCGCCTGAGGACCGGATCACGCACGAGCGCTTTCGGCGTGTCCCGCTGAAAGAGTTGGTCGGCCACGTCGACGCGATCAGTTTGCACGCGCCGATGCCGCAGGACGGTCAGGCTCTTTTGACGGCGGAGCGCCTCGCACTGCTTCCTGATGGCGCGGTGATCGTGAACACCGCGCGAGCAGGGTTGCTTGATCAGCAGGCGTTGCTTGCCGGCTTGGAGAGCGGCAACATTGCTTGTTACGCGACGGACGTTTTTGAGGTGGAACCGCCCGCTATGTCACCCGTTCTTGCCCACCCGAACACAATCCTGACCAGCCATATTGGCGGGTTTACCGGACCATCGGTGGAAAGGGCAGCGGTTCAGGCGGTCGACAACATGCTTGAGGTCCTGGCGGCCCATGCGGCTTGAGGCGCGCCCCGACTTTCCCGAACGTGGCGATGTGGCCATCGCCTGGTTGGGGCAGGCCGGATTTTGGATTGAGACCGGTCAGCGCAGCGTTCTCATGGACCCTTATCTGTCTGACAGTTTGGCGCGCAAATATGCTGGCAAGGTGCATGATCATCAGCGGATGATGCCGATTCCAATTGAGCCCGATGCGCTCCCACGGCCTGATCTTGTCTTGATCACCCACGCCCATACCGACCATATGGACCCGGACACGCTGCGTCCGTTGGCGAGCCTGCACCCCGATGTTCCGTTCGTGGTGCCGCGTGCCAAGCTGAACATTGCCCGCGAGCGGATCGGGCAGGGTGCAAAACTCATTGGCGTAACGGCAGACGATGTTATTGAGCCGCTTGCCCACCTCTCCATCACCGTGATGCCTGCGGCGCATGAGGCCGAAGAGCGTGACTTGGAAGGCAACCATGTGTTCCTCGGCTATGGCATGGCATTCGATGTTCCAGACGGCGGGGTGGTCCGCCTCTATCATTCAGGCGACACCATTCCTTTTGATGCGCTGGATGATGCGCTTTCTTCCTTCAAACCGGACATCGCGCTGTTGCCGGTCAATGGCCGTGACGCGGAGCGACTGGCGGCGGGCATTCCAGGCAACATGACACTAGAGGAAGCGGTTCTTCTGTGCGGAAAGGCCGGCATCGCATGGATGATCCCGCACCACTTTGGCATGTTCGCCTTCAACACGGTCGATGAGCAGGTGATCGACGTGGCGGTCGAAACGATCATGTCGCCGCGGCTGATCAAACCGAAGATTGGGGAGGCGTTGCATCTTGTCGGTTGAGAGCGCGAGCGGCGAACGACCCAGCGTGTCAGCGGTCGATGACAACCTTCTTGAGGTTATTGCACGCAGCCTTCCGGAGCTTCGTAAATCCGAGCGCAGGGGTGCCGAGGCGTTGCTGAAAGACCCAGAGCTGGTTCTCACCATGACACTTGCCGAGCTGTCCAAGCTTGCCGGTGTCAGCGAGCCGACCGTTATCCGCTTTTCGATGGCTATCGGCTGCGAAGGTTTCCGTGATCTTCGTGTGAAGCTTGCCCGCTCGCTTGCTTTCGCACGGACCACGTCTCACGCAGCGATTTCCGAGGATGATGATCTTGCTGGCCTTATCGGCAAGATGTTTGACTTCAATCTGTCAAACCTCACCTGGGCGCGTGCACGGCTTGATCCTGATGCGATTGGTGCGGCGGTGGCGGCAATGCTGACGGCGCGCAAGATAGAGTTTTTCGGCTATGGGGCTTCAGGCGTGGTTGCAATGGATGCCCAGCAGAAGTTTCCGCTGTTCGGCGTACCCTGCGGTGCACCGCTCGATGGGCACCAGATGGTGATGACCGCTGCCATGATGCGGCCGGGCGACGTGGCCGTTGCGATCTCCAACACCGGTGAAACCCCCGCCGTGATCACAGCGATCCAGACAGCGCGCGAACGTGGCGCTACGACGGTCGGGATCACGGGAAGCGCGAGTCCACTGCTTGAACATTGTGATGTCGCCGTGGTGGTCGAGACCTTGGAGAACACGGATCTCTACACCCCAACGGTATCGCGGCTGTCTGCGATGGTGGTGATCGATATCTTGTCGACTGCTGTCAGCTTGGCTCGCGACGACCCGCATCGGAAACGTTTCGCAGACATGAAGGCATTGCTCGCCTCGATCCGGTCGGCGCGGCGCGTTCAGGAAGACTCATGATCTCTGAACATTTGCGTATGTTATTTGACAAAGGTTCAGTTCCTTCCTAACAGGCAGTCAGTCCTCAATTGGAGTTACCACCTAACATGCCCAAGGAACTGCTCGTCGATCCCGAACAGGTTCTCAAGACGAGCGAACTGACCTTTTCTCCGGTTCCGGTCCACGCCTATGGCACGTCGTTTGCGGACGAACGGAAGCGTCTGGGTGACGACGTTCTGAAGAGCACCTTGCGGCACATGATGGTGATCCGCGAGTTCGAGACGATGCTCGCCTACTTCAAAGGCACCGGCTCCTATCGCGATCTTCCCTACGCCTATAAAGGGCCAGCGCACCTTTCTATCGGGCAGGAAGGCGCTGCCGTCGGTGCTGCCATGGCGCTGGAACCGGATGACTACATCCTGGGCTCTCACCGCAGCCATGGTGAGTTTGTCGCCAAGGGTTTGTCAGCTATCGCCAAGCTAGACGAGGCGCCCTTAGCGTCCATCTTGGACGGCTATGAAGGCGGCAAGCTGCGTGACACGGTCGCGACCCATATCGGCGGTGAGGGCAAAGAGTTAGCTGAAAACGTTCTGCTGTTCGGGCTGCTTGCCGAAATCTTCATGCGCGAGAACGGGTTCAATGGCGGCATGGGTGGCTCCATGCACGCCTTCTTCCCGCCGTTTGGCGCCTATCCGAACAACGCTATTGTGGGTGCGAGCGCAGGGATTGCCACAGGTGCTGCGCTCCGTCGGCGATTGGCAGGTGAAGATCGAATAGTTGTCGCAAAAGATAGAGAAAGCTCAACGGGATGCGGGCCGGTTTGGGAAGCGAGGAACTTCGACTCCATGTCGCAGTTCAACACGCTCTGGCCGGTAGCTCTGCGCGGTTGGCTGCCGGTTCTGTTCTTCTTCACCAACAACTTCTACGCCATGGGTGGCCAGACCAAGGGCGAGACCATGGGTTGGGATCGCCTGGCCCGCATTGGGTCCGGCATCAATCCCGACCAGATGCATGCTGAAACGGTCGATGGCTCCAATCCACTGGCCGTTGCTGATGCTGTGGCGCGCAAGCGCAATTTGCTGCTTGAGCGAAAGGGCCCGGCTTTGCTTGATGTCGAGTGCTACCGCTCAGTCGGCCACTCCACGACCGACGGCAATGCCTATCGTTCGCGCGACGAGATCAAGCTCTGGGAGGCCTATGACCCGATCGCTCAGTTTAGCGACGCAATGGAGTCGGCCGGCGTTATGAGCGCTGGCGAGATCGAGGCCATGCGCGAAACTGTGGGCGAGCAGATCTTTGCCGTTACCAAGGCTGCTATCGATCCAGCCATCGCACCGCCGGTGGATGTGGCCTCCGATCCGACACGTATCGGGCGGATGATGTTCTCAGACACCCAAATCGATGTGCCTTCTACTCCGGCGCCTCTGACGCAGCCGCTTGAAAAGTCCGCCGCGATGCGTGGCCTTGGACGCAAGGCTCGGTTCGGGTTGGCCGAGGATGGGTCACGGTTGCCCGGGCTTCGTGCGATCACGCTGCGCGATGGCCTCACCGAAGCCGTCCTCCATCACATGATGAACGATGAAAGCCTTGTCGCTTATGGCGAGGAATGCCGCGAGTGGGGTGGCGCATTTGGCGTCTATCGCGGGCTGTCGGACGTGCTGCCGCACAATCGGTTGTTCAATTCTCCCATCTCCGAGGCTGCCATCGTTGCAACGGCGGTGGGCCATGCCATCGCCGGCGGGCGCAGCCTGGTGGAACTGATGTATGGCGATTTCATTGGTCGGGCAGGGGATGAGATTTTCAACCAGCTTGCCAAATGGCAGGCCATGTCTGCCGGGCTCTTGGAAATGCCGGTGGTGCTGCGCGCCTCGGTGGGCTCGAAGTATGGCGCTCAGCACTCCCAGGATTGGACGTCGCTGATCGCTCACATTCCTGGCCTCAAGGTTGTCTATCCGGCAACGCCCTATGACGCGAAAGGGCTCATGGCGTCGGCACTTTCTTCCAACGATCCGGTGGTCTTTTTCGAGAGCCAGAGGCTCTACGATCAGGTCGAGACCTTCCGTGAAGAGGGGGTGCCGACTGACTACTATCGCATTCCGCTTGGAGAGCCTGACATCAAGCGCGCTGGCGATGACGTCACCCTGCTCACCATCGGGCCGTCGCTCTATCCTGCTCTTAAGGCGGCCAACGAGCTTTCGACGCTTGGAATCGAAGCCGAAGTTATTGATGCGCGGTCGCTGGTGCCTTTCAATTACGACACGCTGCTCACCTCCGTGCGCAAGACAGGCCATCTACTCCTGGTTTCCGAGGCATCTGAGCGTGGCAGCTTTGCAATGACCGTCTCGACCAACGTCACGCGTTATGCGTATGGCGATTTGAAAGCGCCTCCGCGTGTGCTGGGCTGCCCCAATTGGATCGTGCCCGGCGCGGACATGGAAACGACCTACTTCCCGCAAGCGCATGACATTATCGACATTGTGGCCGGCGAGTTCTTCCCCGAAAAGCGCGTCAACCGGCGCGGCGTTCGGACATGGGACGATTTGGAAATGGCGCAGGCCGGACTCTAAGAGGACTTGACCATGGCAACCCCGATCCTGGTGCCGCAGCTCGGCAATGAAATCACCGAGGCGGAGGTCACCGAATGGGTGGTGGCTGAGGGTGATAGTGTGAAAGCCGGCGACTTGGTCGTGGTCATCACGACCACCAAAATGGCGATGGAGATCGAGGCGCCAGCCGATGGCACGCTATCTGGCATCAAGGTGCCGGAGGGCGAGATCGTCGAGGTTGGCGTCACGCTGGGCGAGATCAGCTAGCCAATGCCAGCCAAGTTGCATCGCGTTGGTGGTGAGGGGCCGCCGGTTCTTCTCATTCACGGCTTTGGTGCCGACCGGATGGGGTGGGTTGCCAACACACCCGCCTTGATGGAGCGCCACAGCGTTTGGGCCATCGACCTGCCTGGGCATGGTGAGGCTGAGCCGGAACCGTCTTCTCCGGCGGATATCGCGCGCGATATCGCTTATCGTGTTTCGAAGCTTGATGGCCCGCTTGCCTTGATCGGCCATTCCTTGGGCGGCGCGATTTCTGCGCAGATGGTGGCCGATGATCCGGGCCGCTATGGCGCGGTTGTTCTCCTTGCACCGGCAGCGTTTGGATCTGGTCCACCTGATGCCTCGTTTCTGGAAGGGTTTGCTCGACTCGAAACCGAAGAGGAAGCGCTTGCTCTGTTGGGTCGGTTGGTTGAGCGCAAGCGGCTCATCCAACCACCCATGGCGCAGTAAGATATGGCACATCTCGCCAACCCCGGACGACGCGAAGCGCTGGCCGAGCTTGGCAAAGCAGCCATCTCCATCGTCCGTCC
>ERZ1740060.127-NODE-127-length-63816-cov-24.046580_pt1 | contig 63816 bp, 49 predicted proteins | sample MGYA00581743_ERZ1740060 | MGnify/ENA primary metagenome ERZ1740060 (study PRJEB43018, sample SAMN04849235) | marine metagenome | isolation source: floating plastic debris | place: Pacific Ocean | collected 2008-08-27 | study: EMG produced TPA metagenomics... | reverse complement strand
TTTTGGCTCAAACCCTTGCCGCTAGTGAAATTTATACTTTTTCAGCAAGCCCTATTTAGAGGAGTTGTGTCCGTATCAAGCACCTGATGATGGACATTGCTCTGGCAGTGCTAGACAGAAACCTCCTTTGATTGCTGATTTCTTGACGCAGTAGACCTTGACCGCAGCTCAAAGTCTCCACCGTTATCGTGCAATTGCCCGCGCATCTACAGTATTTATGGCAACGCACCGCCCTAGTATGCAAACCCTTAGTTCTTAGTCGGCACTATCAGTAAAGCCTTCTAAACAAGCATCAAGAGCATTGGAGTTTCCCCTCAGAGAAAATTCTGCTCCCAGATCAGGCGTAAGAAAACGTAGCGACGCAATTTTTAGCGCCCTAGGCCGGGCAATTAATCTTTCCTCCGGGCACCCATGCTCCCACCATGCGTAGCAACCAAAAAACTTAGGCTGCGCTCAACGAGTAAGGGGGTCGGGCATTTTGCCAAACATTCCGATTCTTGGGTTAATGCAGCGTAAGCTTTCGAGGAATTACAGCTTAGTCCAATTTTTACGAATCAGTGCTATTTTTCACGCAAAATCTTCGAAACTTTTGTCATTTTCTGCGGAAAATACCAGAAGGTACCTGAAAGCTATGATGCGGAGTTCCCGAACCTTCCATGGAAGCATTAGCGATCATATTTGTCATATGCATTTTTCTAGCGCTCCTTGCACCAGAAAGATCACCGGCCCCACCGAGCGCGGGTGACACACTACTCAAAGGAATAAAAGCAGCGGTTAAAGATATTCAAGGTTCTGGGGGCGGGGGCGGGGGTTCTAAAGGAGGATCAGGCGAATTTTGGGCATCGCCTTGGTCAATGATCGTCCTCACCGTCTTGTTAGGATTGCTGATTACCTCTGTGCTGTAGCTGCATTGTCGGAATGATCATCTGCAGGTTAGCCTGAGCGATCGCGAAATTATCAGCTCTACAGCGAGCGGTACTTTGATCAAGTCACCCAGAATGGCTGAACGGGATATCGGACGAGTCTTTCAATGCCGACTTCCGGCCGCCGCATTCAGCTATGAGACGACTCTGAAGTTTTCTCCTATAGTCAAAAGACCACATTTGTCTAGGAGCGCTGTCTTTGTAAGCCCTTTCACTCAAAAGCAACAGGCTTAGAAAAACCAACGAGAGCAACTCTTGGGCCGTCTTAACTCAATGAACGAGAAACACGCCCGTATCACCCCCATCGGCTCTAAAGAGGGAAGCAGGCCCCGAAAACTATCTCGGATGCAAATCAATGACGGCCCTAGAGATATGCGCATTGGGTTGAGATTTACTGCTGGGGATTTCTTTTGTAAACTTTGCCCCAGATGCTCACTGTAAAGCTGTTTAGTCAAGCTCTCAAGCTTAGATTGAGCTTGACCTACAGCGATGACCGACAAGGTAAATGACCCAACGATTGAACAGCAGTGCTTGAGTCCCTCTGCACTAGCCACACGCGGCTTTTCCATCAGCGAGTGCCGAACAACCAAGTTGATCCCAAACCTGGCACTATTAGTCCCAGCGTGTAGCAGACCTAAACGGTTGAGACTTCGGTGCTCAGTTTGTATTTATCCGCCAGTTTAACCAGTAGAAATACAGACAAATCAAAATAAATTACACTGATCCACACCGAACCTGGGCTGACACCTAGGTATTTTGATCGGTATTTGCAAGAAGCAACTAGGTCTCTTAAGTACTTTTGCTGAGCCAGGAAAATATGATGTGATCAAGTTTTCATTAATTATTGGGCGACACGGAATTTTTAGAGGAATTGTTTAAATTTTGTGAGTTTCAAAAGGGTCTATGAATTCTCTATGATGCCTGTTTCAGTAGATTCTGGGAGTTTGCTGTTTATGTAAAGCGCATGGCAAGGGACTTTATTAATCTCATGAAACAAGTGATAAAAACGTCTTTTTTCTATCGAAAGTTGGTTTCATACATTTAGGAACCCGAGCAAAAAGTCTGGCCAGGCTGACTTCTTGGTCAACAGCCAAGTACTTTTTACAGGGAGCCATCACTAATCCGATCAAGGCGAACTAACTAGGATGACTTACTGTTCTTCGGATATGAATCCAGCAATCCAGCAACCGGCCTCCTCGCCGGTTGGCGTTTACGAATGTGAGGTCACACTCAAGTTCAGACTCATCGAAGAAAGTCTGGCTCACTGTGATCGCGAGCAGCTCTTGAGACTCTTGGTGGATGCCTTCTCCTATGGCAGTGACGACTATTTGGAGCCGCTCAACACCCAGGTAGACATTCAGGAAGTTCCGGAGTTGGAAGCCTCTCCTGAAATGCGACGTCAGCTCATGAGACTCCGTAACGCCAGCGGCGTAAAGTAGGGTACGTTGCTGATTCGGGTTAGCTAAAATGTACAGCACAGACTAGCAAGCAGGCCCTTGGCAGTTTGTTTGACACTCGTACCTCAGTTGTCTATATTGAGAAGCGTTGAATAAAACCTGCCCCCATCGTCTAGAGGCCTAGGACACCTCCCTTTCACGGAGGCGACGGGGATTCGAATTCCCCTGGGGGTATTATTTCTAGGCTATTACGCTTCAACCCTTGCAACGCTTAAACGCTTGCAGGGGTTTAGTTTTGGGCTTTGTTTCTAAATGTAAATCACCCTTGACAAACCCTAATCAACCCTGAATAACCCTGTAAATTTTGTCCTAATTCCGGTCATAGATTTTTGGTGGCTTTGGGCAGTCACGGCGGTTGAGTAGCAGATCGTAAACTGCCTGAATTTTCTCGCGGTTGATCCAACGCTGATACGTGCGAGTGTGAACCTCAACACTGTGACCCATTTGTCTGGCGCTGAGTTCAACTGGCCAGCCAAACAGTAGTGTTCTCACCGCCCAAGCATGACGCAAGTCGTAGGGTACAAAGGGCAGCTTTGGCGACAGGTAGCGGGTAACACTGTGACCGATTTTTTCGTTAGAGCGATCAAGGTCAATGGGGGGGAGCTGCACGTTATCGAGCGACCAGGCGCTAGACCATTCGGGATAGCATGGCCACACTTCACGCATCCCGGTCTTAGTGGCTTCCAGCACTCTCACGACCGGAAAATCAGTGAGATCCAAACGGAAACATTCATGGTTTCTTAGCCCATAGGTCGCCATCATGCCGTACACCCATTGCCAAGCTGGGGTAGAGAGCTGTTCACGATACCGGGAGATCGCTTCATCGGTGGACAAGTCGTGCTGCTCAACCTTTGATGAACTGTAGTTGCCGCGCAAATGGGAGCCGTCCCACTCCACGCCCGCAAATTTGGCTAATCGCGGCCCGTTGACGACTGCGACTATTGGCTTTGGTGGCCGTCACCAGCACTTGCAGCAAATCAGCGGTGAGAGGGGCACCGACGGGCAACTTTCTGAGCACCTTCATATAGTCACCGTTCCAGGTGTCGAGGGTGCCACCGTTGCCGGTGGAGTCGATTTTCATCGCCTCGATGCATTCACCGCACGATCGCACGGTGGCTTCAGTGGTCACGCTCCATTCCTCCCAGCTAAATTCGCATGTCGCGAGTTGAGCACTAACTAGCTGCGCGCGTTTTTCAGCCTCGCGTAACCTGTCCAGGTTGGCGCAGGCCGGCTGCTGGTAAGGGGCAACGCGGTTGCTTTGCGGTTTGGGGGGTAAGTTGGCACGCAGTACTAGGCGATCGCCTCCTCAGACGGGTCTAAAGATCCGAGTCATCACCCCAGTCTTCTCGGACTTGAGCATCGGCTTTTAATAGGGTTTCGCGCAAATGTTGCCAGTCCACGGTCGATGCCGCTTGGTCTTGCAAGAGCCGCCCGTGCTCTAAATAAAGCAGGCGATCGCCAAACGTTTGCGCGATTTCAAGCTGATGATTACTCATCACAACGGTGAGTCTTTGTTCCTTGACCTGATCTTGAATCGCCGCCAAGATGCGATGAGCCGCCCCCAAGTCGAGAGCGGCGGTCGGTTCGTCTAGCAGCAGCAATTGGGGCTGCATGACGAGCGCCCGCGCGATCGCAATTTGCTGTTGTTGCCCGCCCGAAAGTTCCAGTTCAGTTTTGTTGAGCCACTCTTGGGGGAGCTGCAGCCGCTCAAGGCAATCGGCCACTCGGGCTTCGCGATCGCTGGCTGACAGCTTTTGCAGAATCAGTGGATAGTGCAAAGCTTGCCGCGCTGTCATGCCTAAAAGTCGGCTGTCTTGCCCCGCCAACATCACCTGTTGGCGCAGCTCACAAACGGGGATTGTGGCGATCGCCTGTTGGTTAAAGTAAATGGCTCCCGACGAAGCACTGCGAAGCCGATTCATGAGTTTGAACAATGACGACTTCCCGGCACCCGCAGGCCCCACCAGCGCGACAAATTCTCCAGGGTACAGGCGTAAAGTAATTGAGTCTAAAATCGGGGGCATCCCTTGGCCTGCCATCAGGCCAACAGCATCCAATTCAAACAAGGTGTTCACTCAGCTGACCCCGGCAAAGTGAGCCGCAGTCCAGAGGGTCCACCCATCAACTGCCAGTAACAGTAAGCTCAGGCCACCCAAAATGAGATACATCCAGGGCTGTGCTAAAGGCTTCACATCACGAGTATCGATCGCGGTGTGAGCCTCGACGTAACGCAGCAGGTCCGCAAACCCAGCAATGCGCATCGGCAGCAAATAAGCTTGCTGGCCATCACTCGTAAAGTAATAAACCAGCCCCCCTTGTCCCGTCGTTCGGGGCTTCAAAGCGGTGATATCGTCCCAATTGAGCTGCCACTGACGCCGCAATACCCACCCAATCCACCGCGGGTATCGCACCGCAATCCCCTTTGAATCAACAAAGACGCGTTCACTCAGCCCACCATAGAGGAGGATGCCGCCGACCACGATGCCAACTTGTAACCATCGCGCAGACACCGGGGCCTCGGTCACCGTAGCTAGCGCCGGCAAGGGTAAGGTGAGAGCGACATACAGCAGCAGCAAGGTGATGCGAATGAGCGGCGAGATGCCGAAAGACTGGGAACTAAACTGCGGCAATAGCGACAAAGAGGAAGGAGTCGAAAGTTTATTTTCAGGCATGATCGTGGTGAGACTCATCAACCTAGGCAGTAGCCTAGTCTATAGTGATCCGGCAAAAAGGCTTAATACCTTATGCCTTTAGCTTAAAGTTTTTGTGTGCTGTGCAGATCTGGCATGCAGATGCCGGGTTGCTAAAGCTAGCCTGGCAAAGGCGCTGGAGCCAAGCTCATTTTTGGGGGCGAGTGTTTTGCAAGCGTCCGTTGTTGATGGTCAGTTGACCCAGATGGGAATTCTAAACCCAGTGCTTGGGACGCATCATGATTAAGCAATCGTAGTAATAGCATCAAGCTTGGAGGATTTGTCGTCGTGCCCAAAATGCAAGAATTGGCTGAATCTGTGGCTAGTCTGCCCCTGCAGGCTACCGCTAGCCCCGAAAGAATTGCCGCCACGGAACTACGCCCTTGGGGCTCGTTTACCGTGCTCGAAGAAGGCAGAGGCTACAAAATTAAGCGCATCGAAGTTAAGCCTGGTCATCGCTTAAGCCTGCAAATGCATCACCACCGGAGTGAGCATTGGATTGTCGTTTCTGGTACGGCGAAGGTGACCTGTGGCGAGCGGGAAACCCTGCTTTCGACGAATCAATCGACCTATGTGCCCCCCTGTACGTCTCACCGGTTAGAGAATTCTGGTGTCATCCCCCTGATTCTCATCGAAGTTCAGAATGGTGAATATCTCGGAGAAGACGATATCGTGCGCTATCAAGATGATTATTCGCGCACTGAGAAGAAGTAACGGCATCAATTCCAAAACTTCCGCCAATTCCTCAAAATCCACTCGTGGCACTTGTCACGGGTGGATTTTTTCTAGTCCATCCCCAAAAAGATGACATCAGGAATGTGATTCCAACAGCGGAGCCACCCACTTTTCCCGTGAGAGAGCGCACCCTGCCGTCCGCCAAGCTGATGATAAAACATGGGCGGTACGGGATTCACACCAGTGACCTCTTCCGTGGGAAGGAAGCATCTGATCACCATGGAATCATTGATTTGCAGGGATTTCAGCTTGGGTGAGAAATATTGATAAACCCCATCCAGATTTAGAACTGGAGTTTTCATATTCAGCTTAACCTCACCGCCTACGGCACCTCTCCTTACTTTTGGCGAAGCCTACCCGGAGGGTTTAGGAGAGGCCAGGTGAGGTTTTATCCCTAGAGCAAAACGACAGCTTTCTTATGGCCTTGGTTTAGTCAAAAATAGATATAGCAAGCCGCAATTTGATCAGGTTACCCCCATACCTGCAATCACCATCAGATCAGCTTTTTAATTCTGACTTCCGACTTCTTCATTCCGAATTCTGCTGTAGGGTTTGCTGAAAAAGCTGAAACTGTCTCGGCACAGAACAGTAAGGACTCAAAAGAGGGTGCTCTTTTTGGGGTAGTGTTGCTTACCTGGCTGACGACAATTGTTATGGGTACTAGAGGAATTACACCAAGGGCACTGTATAGGTAATTCCTCAAAGGGTCTTCTGAGGTCACCTTAGAAAAGCATCTCCCTATTCAGCAACGTCCAAAAAGTTAAGGCGCAGACGGTATGAGTCTGGTGGTCACTTGCCGTTGGGGAGATGATCGAAGATTGAGTTCTTGCCATCTCAGACCGAGAAAAGCGGCTGTGGTTAACATAAAGCCGGGTTCTTCCATCAAGGTAAAAATAAACCCGTTAACCAGTACATTTAAGACTAAGAATCTTGATAGATCATCTTCACACACTCTGTACCAAACAATTCCCCACAGACACAAGTAAACTGCGAGTCCAACGAAGCCTCCATCGCCCCAAATGCCAGCCCAGCCCCAGAACGGAGAAAAGAAGCTGGAGTCTAAATAGCTGTCACGCCAGTAGTCCCAAATCGGTTGGACGACTGGATGGGTGGTGGCCCCCAGAGGGTTCAGGAGACTTGAGTAGTCTCGAATCATCCAACCGCCAATTCGACCCACGGTATGACCCGGCCCTAACCCGAGGAACCAATGCCATATAGAGGTGAAATGGCCAATAATACTCTCAATGGGCAACCATTTTTGTAAAGTAGCATCGCCATTGGGGCCGTAAATTTCTGGTCGTATCCAGGTACGGTAAGATCTTAAAAATTCAATGTTATAGATAGCCCAATAAAATGCATAGATTGATACTGAAGCCAGCGTTATATATTTAATAGTGACTTTCAGATCTTTTGCTCGGCTCAAAATTAGCAAACACCAAGCAACCATACCCACCATGACGACTTGTTTGGCATCTGATATTAAAACGTGGGTAAAGGCTGCAATTAAAACACATAGGCGAAGTTTAATCAGATGCTTGGGGGCACTGACATAGTAATAGAGACCAAAAATCAAAGAGACTGTAGCCCCGACGACATGCCCTCCAGAAGAAACATAAAAGACCCCCTGAATATTATCCTGCAACGTTAAATCAGTGAAGTTGATAACGCCTACCGTTAAACCGACCCACTGGATTAATGCTAAGCACAGGTGAATAATGCCAAACTTGATTATCCAGCTTCTGAAAAATTCGAGTCTCTCTCTGCTAAAAGGGATACAAACTACGGCAGCAAGAAACAAAAAAGGTTCTGCCTGGATCATGTAGTTAAGAAAGATATTAACTGCTCCTGCTTTATTGAGCAGGGCGCTAGCAGTGATAACACCGAGAAATATATAGAGCCACTGAATCAGAGATCTAACGATGCCAAGATGCTTTTTGTCAGAAACCCGGCAAACTGCCAGGACATAAACGCAGGCAATCGGAATGACAAAGAAATGGATAAAATTTATTGGCGCAGGAGCCCCAATAGATTGCACAATTCTTGGGAAAAAAGTGCTGGAAAAAGCAATCAATAACAGCCCAGAACTTGCTAGATAGCCTTTCTCTTTAGATATGCGATACTGGTTTTTGCTAGTGGCATTAAGCATAGTAGGTATGAATTGCTCAGAGGGCTAAAAGTTGGCGGTTCTGAACTTTTTCATATATGCTTATGAGCTGCTGATAGTTAGTCTCTTCAGTATAGTGATCTAAAAAGCGTTGCCGGGCAGCTTGTCGCATGGCTAAATGGTTCGCCGGGTTATTCAAAAACCAAGAAACCTTTTGCGCTAACTGCTGAGCGTTAGCGGGTTCAAAATATAAACCGGTCTTGCCGTCGTCAATAAGTTCGGCGATCGCACCAATCCGAGAGGCAATCACGGGAGTGCCCTTCGCGAAAGCTTCGATGGCGACTCGGCCAAACGTTTCATACCACTTTGAAGGAAAAATTAGGACACTGGCCTCGCCCATCAGGCGATGAACTTCGGCCATGGGTTTTCGTCCTAACCATTCAATAGTCGGGACGGCACTGGCAGTCTGTTGGACCAGATCAGCTAAGGGACCATCGCCCACGATCTTTAAAGAGAAAGGTTGGGGGAGTGTTTGCCAGGCCTCAAGTAAGGTATCTAATCCTTTCTCAACTGAAAGTCTGCCGACATAAAGAGCAAAATTGCCCTGGCCACTGCCTACCCCTGGATCGGGATAAATAAAGTTGGGCTTAACCAGAATTTTCTCAGCCGGTAGACCGCCTGCGACCAATTTTTGCTTGGCAAACTGGGTCAAAGCAATAAAAACGTTGACCTGATTAAGCCAGGTTTTCAGGGCTCGATGGCTGCTAATCATCGCGGCTACCGCTGCGCTAGCCAGTCGATTTTTTTTGTAACAGCCATGAACAACCCCTGGATAGGGAATGGGTTTACCCACGCAGTCTTCACAAACTTTTCCGTCCCGAAAAAAGAGGGCATTGGGGCACACCAATCGATAATTTCGCAATGTTTGTACGACGGGAACGCCCTCCGCCTGAGCGGCATAGTAGACAGAAGGAGAAATGAGGGGAAAGAAATTTTGCACATGAATCAGATCGTATCGGTGTTGTCTTAGCTGCTGCCGCACGACATCGTACGATTGCTGAGACCAAATCGTTTTGAGGGTCAGGTGAAGAGAACTATAGTTTTGAATATCGTGGTTGGTTTCTTCATAGACATCAACGATATGGCCATGGTCTCGCAGCAGACGCTCTTCTAGTTCTCGCGATTCATCTTCTCCACCGCGAATTTGATATTGATTATGAATACTTAAAATGCGCATGACTGAGGGTTCCTACAGATTTTTGTATAGAGCTGTGTCAGGGCCCTGCCTTTGACTTCCCAGGAGAACTGTTCCTGCACTCGTTGTTGACCCGCTTGGCCCATCTGGGTTCTAAGATTGGCGTCTGCCGCTAAGCGAGTCATGGCGTTAGAGAGGCCATCAACCGTTTGATCGAGGGTGTGGGCCGGGACTTTTACTCCGGTTTGGTCAGTGACTTGAATGCTCGGCCCCCCTAAATCAAGACAGATGACCGGGCGACCGGTGGCCATCGCTTCGAGGCATACCCAGCCGCCAGAGTCGTGCAGACTGGCATGCACCAGTACGTGACATTGACTGAGATGGCGTAACGTTTCGGGTCGAGGCAATCGGCCCAGAAATTTGACCCGATCGCCCACGCCCAGTTTTTGGGCTAAGTTCTGCAGGTTCGCTTTCTCCGGCCCTTCTCCCAAAATCCAATACTCGGCAGAATCCGGTAAGCGGGCCGTGGCAAAAGCCTGGATACTGAGGTGCAACCCCTTCCAGTGCAGGAGCCTAGCCATGCTGATGAAACGAATCGAGGTGTCAGGAGGCGGTGGGCATTCAGACAATTGCTGGATCTCCTCTGCCGATAAACCCGACTCAGAATAAACCTCGACTGCGGTGGCCCCGATCGCGTGCAGTTGGTGGGCGGTATCCTGGGTGGTCGCCCTGGCCAGCAGACTGCGGCGGGCAGTCATGCGGGTAAAGGGGTCTAATGCACCGATTTGGTGAGCGATGGTTCTGAGGTACTCATAGAGTTTGGCTTGGAAGCTAAAGTCTGGCCAAAATGCCTTGGGGGCCACTTCGCCACCACCGACAGGACCCCAAATAAACGGCTGCGGCAGTAGCGCCAAAAAGCTGGGGGTGGAATATCTGACGTAGGTAACGTGATGGATGAGGTCAATGGCCACCGCTTGCATCAATTTTTTGGCGGCGAAGAAGGCCCCAATCTGCCAAAAGTAGTAGTGAGGAACGTGCGCTGGCGGCAACCAGGCGGCCACGAAAGGGGGGGCACAATAGACAAAATTCAAATTAGGCATCGGCTGTTGAGCGAGCTCGGACTCGATGGCTGGCCGGTTCTCAGACCGCGTCAACACCCAAACCTGATGATGTTTGGCCAGTTCTTTCACCAGATGCCAACCGACCCCAGGTTCAGAGCCCATATTGGGACGGCAAGCGTAGGCAGAGATGAGAATCTTAAGCGCCTTCATAGATTGTCTATCGACTCAAGTATGTTTTCGTAAACTGCCGCCACGCTTTCGGCATGGAGCTGCCAGGTAAACAACCTGGCGCGATCGCACCCGGCAACGACTAATTTTTGATATTCGGTGGGGTCTTGCTGCAGCCGCTTGACTGCCGCCGCGATCGCTGGGATATCGGTCGGCGGGACTAAGATGCCAGCATGGCCCACGACTTCTGGTAGAGCCGTCGTGTTCGAGGCAATCACGGGAGTCCCACAGGCCATCGCTTCGGCCGGAGTAATGCCAAACCCTTCGTAAAGCGAAGGCGCCACGAGCACATCGACGGCGTTGTACAACTGCACCAGGGCTGCTTTATCTGGTTTCCCCACATAAGTGACCCAATCCGTAAGGTTTTGCTGAGAGATATAGGTTTTTTGTTCGGTCGTAAAATCTGCTCCCGCTTTCAAAAAGTGAACTCGGTGCCCTTCTTGATGCAGGGCGTTTAGTACCTTGAGCACCGTGAAGATGTTTTTGCGGGGGTGATTAGAGCCGACATTGAGCAAGCAGAAGGTCTGAGCGGCCAAGTGGTACCGCGATCGCACTGCCTCAATCTGGGGTTGGGGGAGGGGCCGAAACTGGGCATCAATCCCGTTATGGGCGGTTTGCAAGGCGTCAGGGGCGACGCCAAAAATGTCCATCACATCTTTAGCAGTGTGGTGGGAAACGGTAATAATGCGATCGGCCTGACGGATACCGCGCACCGCGTAGCGCCAGATCCAGGTGCTGAGCAGCGGTAGCTGAGCCTGTTGACTGATATTTTCTGACTGTTTGTAGTTGATCAAATCGTGGCAGGTGACGATGACCCGCCGCTGCTGCTGGCGCAAACCGTAGACCAAATGCCCATCACTATGGTCAACCACGTGGAACAGATCGATATCAGCCTGGCGCTGCAGTTCTTGAGGCCAGGCCCAGTAGCGTTGATAGTATTTGCTGGCGCGCTGGATGGGAGAGCCGCGATACTCGGCAAAGGTCGGGGTCAGTTCCACAATGGACCACTCGGGTCGTGCCTCTCTCAGCCCTTTGACCAGACCATCGGCATAAACATCCATACTGAACGAGGCATTTAAGGCTCGTCGAACAATGGCAACTCGCATGGGTTTTAGAGGGTGCTAATCGGGGTTTGGGGAGCCGCCTGAGGAGTCAGTTTTGCCGGGTTTGAGCGGGCTTGAATCTGCTTAATGACTGCCAGGAAGGCCTGCAGCTCAAGCTTGAGGTCTTGCCCGGCAAAAATTTCCCTCGCCCGATCGCTGTAAAGGTAGCGGGTTTGAGGATTGGTCAGGGCCAAGATCGCCTGAGTCAATGCTTCCCCTTGGCCAGAGGGGTATACGAGCCCGTTATAGCGGTGTTGGACGGTGTCGCTATAGCCCCAGTTACCGCAGCGATCGCTCAAAATCGGCGGGCATCCTGCGGCCATCGCCTCGGAAATCACCAGCGGATGCGGATCGCTCCGGGAGGTCGACACAAAGACATCCATCGCGGCATAGTGCAGCGGCAGCTTGCTCTGGTTGACAAACCCGATATTTACGACTTCGCCCTTCATTTCAGCCAGTCGTCGATCAATCGCGGGGGCCAGTTCCCCACCGCCAATCATGACGCCGCGTATCCGAGCATCTTGCTGGTGAGCTCGGGCAATGGCCTCGATAAACTCAAAGGGATTCTTGCGCTCAATGTATTTGCCGGTAAAGCAGTAGAGAATCGTGTGCTCGTCCCAACTAAGGCTTTGACGCAGGCGTTGAATCTCGTCCTGGTTTTGGGCAATGGTGGTTTCGTAGCGATCGCGATCGACCGGGTAGCAGCCCCGCACCACAACATCCGGGGAAACGCCATAGTGACGCAGGTAAATCTCATTGTGGTCGCCACTCGAAATCCAGTGGTCGGCCAGGTTATACATCCAGGGATACAGCGCGGCCTTAGACAACCGACGCAGCGAGCTCTGTTGGGCATCGGTAATGACCGTGGCGTCGTTTTGCATGATCAGGGGAATGCCCCGCAGCTTACACAGGAGAATGGTCAGGCGGTAGGAGAGCGTATAAAAGCTGGGCAAAAAGACGGCGTCGACCTGGGCTCGGGTCAATCGGTTGATTAGCGCCGGATTCAACAGCCCTTTGGTCGTCGTGGAAGCCGTTTTACCGGTCCAGGTCTTTAAAAACTCGTGAGGATAGCCGCTGAGTAGGTCAACATCCCAAGGTTCAGTGCTACCGAGTTGGCGATCGCCACCAATTTGGTTTTCATTGCACAGATAAAAGGTATGAACCGATAGCCCCGGTTGTTGATTCAACTCCCGCCATAAAGGCGCATGGTGTTGAGTGGGATGGGTAAAAACGACCCCCAGGCGAAAGGGTTTAGTCATAACAGTTCCAATGAGTGTAATATCAGCAAAACGAAGCAAAACGAAGCAAAGAATCGTCTATTTTCTAGATGTGGCAAGCACTCTGTGCAGCTAATAAGCGGCGTATCTTCTTAGTACACCGGCAATCCTGCTGACCAAACTGACGTAATATGAAATCCCGCATGAATGTAAGCAGTGATGGATAATTCAGATTATTTGAGAAGCACCCTAAACTGGTAGATTACTGAATCCACGAAGTCAAATCTTTAGCAATCAGCGTTTGCAATTGGAGGATATCGTCTCTGTATTCGAGCATGAGTTGATGACGGGTTTCTGGGTTGAGTTTTGGTTTTTTACCAATGTTCCAGGCTTTGATTTTTGCGGCGACAGTATGCCTAATCTCTTTCGGCATAACCGCTTGAATCGTGCTCCTAAATACATTTTTTTGCGAAAAGAATTTTTGTAGCCTACGGCTCTTAGGCATGCCAGAAACATTCTGTCGGGTCATGTCAGGCACAAAGTCGCGATCAACGCCCAAAAAGTCGTAAATATCGGTTAACACGGCATGATTATCTTGTTTGAATTCATCAAACAGATAGATCTTGATCTGCTCCGGATTAAACAGCTCAAAATAGGGTTTGAGTTGGCGATAGTAGTATCCAGCTTCTCGGTAGTGCCAGAGGTGTGCCCAGTTATTTTGTCTTCTTTCTGATTCTGCTTTCAGAGCGGCTTCGAAAGAAAGCGTTTCATAGCCCTCTCGTAGCAAGTGGGTATAGCAGGAAAAGGCTCTGTCTACCGGATTTCTTAAAATGACCATGAGCTTCGCATCAGGAACATAGTGTTTGATGCGCCTAGCCGCCTTTTCACTGTAAAGATAAAGCGGGGAAGCTTCACCAATGCCAAGTTCGTTAGTCACATTAGCAAACAAGCTTTCATATTCTCTTAGGGTGGTAATTGAGTTATAATTAATGGCTGAGTCAGGATTTTGAAAGTTTAGGATCCCCCCTTCTAAAGCAAAAAATCTGGGCTCTTTGAGATCAGGCATAAAGATTTGCGGATGCTGCCGGAGGTAATAGTGGAGAGAACTGGTGCCCCCCTTAGCTGAGCCAATAATCAAAAAGTTAGGTAAGGTCATAAAGACGAATCTCTTGATAAGCCGGTAAAGCAATCAGTGGGCACATCCCAGGTTTGTAAATCTATCAATGTTAAGGCGGGCATCTTGCCCGCGAGCAGGAATAGGAAACAAAAGTGGCATGCACCCATAATCAATTCAGAGCCAGTTTTAGAATCAAGAGTGAACAAAAAATAGTGATGGCAAACAATTTCTAGCTAGCTGATTTCGCCAGCGCCTCAACTAATCGCCGTCCGAAACCGGGTCAAAACCCGTTGAATCGGTTTGGGTCTAAACTGGGGGGCTAACAACCACACAATGGCGGGTTTTGCCAGCGGGCGGGGCATCATTCCCACCCAGACAAACCACAGGCTATACAGCAGTTTTTTAGAGCTGTTGAAGCCAGAATATTTCAGGATGGCGCGAATGCCCCAATAGCTCAGGACGATCGCCCGATCAGTAGCCACGGGATGATGTTCTGGTTCTAGCTTGAGGGAAGCGAGCCGGGACCACACTCGACCAAAGAACCGATATTCCAGATCAGGGGGAACGGTGTAGCCCAGCGCTGCGGCCCGATATTTCAGCAACTCGCAGCGCTGCATGTCGTGGCGAATGAACCGCCGGAAGCGATCGCAGCTAAAGGTCGCTAAGGCCCACTGGTTATTGGTGTGAATGCGGTAGTTGCCCAAGGGTTCTTCAATTGCCTCGACCTGGCCATACAGCGGCATAAGCACCGAGAGATAGTCATCGGCAGTCGTCTTAAAGGCGTCGGGAATCGGCAATACATGAGTCATCGCGGTGCGGCTCAGGGCATTGCCACTGGTGGGCACGCCCGCGTAGGAGCCGAAGTTGATCACGATCTGAGTCAAGTCGCCCTGAGAGAGCTGATTGGCCTGGGGGTATGAGACGCCGCTAGGCTGACTTTGGGCATCAACGACCCGCAACCGATAATGAATTTTGGCGAGACCGGGCTGCCAGGCGGCCACGATGGTGGCGGCGGCTTGGGGTTCCAAATAGTCGTCAGCGTCGAGAAAAATGATGATGTCGCCGGTGCTGTGATTGAAGCCGTTATTAAAGGCGATGCCCTGTTTACTGTTGGGCTGCAGCACGGGCTTGATCGCCTCGCCATAGCCAGCGATGAGCTGGCGTGATGCGTCGGTGGAGCCATCATCCACCACAATCACTTCGATGTTGTCGTAAGTCTGATTGAGGGCGCTGTCGATGGCTTGAGCTAGGAAGCGATCGTAGTTGTAGTTGTTAATAATGATGCTGACCGTTAGCGCGTTTGCCGTTTGCGGCTGCTCCATGGGCGGTACTTCCATCGTTAGACCTACGCAACGAGAGTTTGATAGTGGGTTAAAGCAGTGGTGGCGATGGTTTTCCAGCAAAGCTCTTCTAATACATACCGCCGCCCGCGATCGCCCATCTCCACCCAGTCATCGCGTCGCTGCAAGAGCTGCTCTAACCCGGCTTTGATCGAGGCCACCGCAGGTTGCACTACCACCCCACAGTCACTGGCTTTGATGTGGGGGGCCACCCCGGCAATCTCGGAAACTAGCAGCACTCGCCCGGCCAGCATGGCTTCCAAAGCGGCCAGGCTAAAGCCCTCAAACCGTGAGGGCACGCAAAACACATCATGCTGCTGAATGAGTTGAGAGGGGGCCTGGGTGTAGTCAGGGTCGAGGAACTTCACCTGGTGTTGCAGATGCAACTCAGCGACCCGAGCTTCGAGGGCGGCGCGATCGTCGCCGGTGGAGCCCTGAAAGGTGAGCTGCAGGGGATGACGGTGCGAGAGGTCGTGAACGGCCTCGACCAAGAGATCGAGTCCTTTGTTGTAGGCATCAAAGCGCCCGAGAAACATGAGCCTGATGGGGTTGCCCGGTTGCCAGGGGGCAGGCTCGAAGTGGCTATCTTCGGGATGAAAACCGTTGGGAGTGGCGATGACGGGGGTGGTGATGTCCAGGCGCTGGAGGCACTGCTGATGGCGCTGATCGAGCACCTGAATGCCGATCGCCTGTTGCAGCATGGGGCGCTCTAGCAAGTACCAGTAGGGCCACTTTTTGTGACGACTGCGGCGAAAAAATTCGGGGGTGTAGGGGTCGTGGGGGGCCACGATGTAGGGCACTCGCTGTCGTCGCAATAAACGAGAGAGGCTAGAGAGGGTAGGGTGCAAGATGCCGTTGAGAATGACCAGATCAGAGGGGTGCAGGGTTTGACGCAGATACCGGCGCAAATCGGGAGAGAGTTTGAAGGTCGGGCGATGCTGCACGGGCTGGGCAAAGCACCGAATCGTGTAACCGGCAGGGCTTTGATGCACAGTGGTGTGGGTCGGAGACGCTTCGCTGAGAATGGTGACGTCGACGCCGGTGGCGGCTAAACCACTGGCGAGGCCGTGAACGGATTTAATCAGGCCCGCGTACCGGTTGTTGAAATTTCGCCCCTCGGCAGGGAAGTTGCGCAGGTAGAGGTAGAGTCTCATAGAGCGGGGACGGTTTTAGGAGGATGAGGGTGGCAACGGCCATTAACAGTTTCGGAGCGATCGCCCAGGAATCCGTAAGCGATCGCAAAACGCATAACTGGAGCAACTAGGGGCTTCATCATTTGGCGGTCGAATCCTGGTAGAGAGAGACATCGCCCCGAGCCTGTTGAGTGAATGCGGGCGCGATCATGCTGGAGCTTGAAGATTTCTGAGTTTGATGAATGACGCACCCTAGGCCCAGCCCAGCCAACCTTGCAAGCGCCCCTGTAGGGTGGCCCAGTAGGAGCGCATGTTATCTCTGCGCCCCCGCACTAGAGCGATCGCGAGACCGACGCTGGGGCGTAGCCAGTTGTAGATCACAAACCAGAAGGGATAGCGATGTTTGCGGAGCAAGCGCCCCCGCCCCATGGCGTAGGCGTAGGTTTTGGTAAAGTCTCGGGGAGCCTGAGGCAAGGGGACAGGGAGTTCAGCCTCGGGGAGTTTAACGGGGTGAACAACCGTGAGGTTGGGATCATAGTGGAGCTGAAAGCCGTTCTGTATCGCCCGCAGGAGATAATCAGACTCTTCGCCAGACCCCCAGGGGGTGCCCGCTCCGACACCTAAGCTTTCATCAAAGCCCCCCACTTTTTCAATGACGGGGCGGCGGAGAAAAATGGTGTACGAGATGCCTCTGCGCCAAAGATTAATAGGGGTGATGGGGCCGCTCTGGCGATCCCAGATTGAGGCATTGCCAGCCGGGCGGCCAGTCAAGCCATCTTGCTGAGAGCTTTCGGCAAAAAAGTGGTGAACTCGCTCTAGCAAGTCGGGGGGATAGGCACAGTCATCGTCGGGAAAGGCCACTAGGCTACCGGAAATCTGCTGAATGCCGACATTACGGGCGAGGGAGAGGCCTTTGGGTGAGCGCAGATGAGAAATGGGAAATTTGTCTTGATAAGGAGCCAGGATATCAACTAAGCGATCGTCGAGATTTTGATCAATCACGATTAATTCAAAATCTCGATAGGTCTGGGCATCCAAGGACTTGAGAAAGTAACTAATCTCGGCAGTGCGATGCAGGGTCGCTAAAAGCAGGGAAAATTTCATGGCTGAAACTTGACAAAGCCTTCTGTAGAAAAGAGCAAGAGTTCGCAGCAAATGTCACTGAATCAAGGCTGTTCGGTAATGTCCACCCGATGACGGTAGATAGAGAGAAGGGGGCATCCCAGAGTTGCAAATTCATCAATCCCTTTAGGGCGAGCAGCTTGTCCGCGGTTCAGGACTAGCGATACACAATTCGAATGCACTCAAGCGCAGGAGAGGTAGATCCCCCTAACTAAAAAGATTGAATTTCAGGCAGTCTTCACTTCGCCAGCCCTTTCTGCCAGTTGGTGATTTTGCCATAGCCATCGCTGCCCAAGAGGCAAAAGGCTAAGCCTTTAAGCATGGTTTTTCTGGACCAAGGCAAAAATTCAATCATGTCTAACCAGCACCCCAAAGCCGCCAGTCGCTGATGGCTGTTCATTTGTGCCTGCAGCTGCCTGAGCTTAACAAAAGCCATATGCTTAGCGACCCAACGCTGATAAGTTTGTTCCCCGACGTGGGTTTTCATGGTGGCCCCCCAACGAGCTTGAAACAGCTCTAGCCCCTGCTTTTTGGCCTGCCAGTTGCCGCTAACTTGATGACTGTTATGGACGTATTTGGTCACTAGGGGAGTTTGAACAGCCGCAAACTTGTTGGCCGCTTGCGCCAATCGGAGAAACAGATCGTAGTCTTGAAAACTCGGGAGGCTTTCATCAAAACCCTTGATAGCTTGCAGAGCCGTACGCCTGATCAAAAAGGTCGACAGAGCCGGGCACCAGCCATTGAGCAGTGGTTGAAAGACATCCCCTTCGTAGGGGGCTGGATTGAGTGTTCGCTGTCCAGACATTTCTTGGTGCTCATCATATTGGCAATAAATCACTGAAACGCTGGGGTCTTGGTTAATGAGAGCAAGCTGCTTTTCCAGCTTTTGCGGTAGCCATTCATCGTCGCTATCTAAGAACGCCACAAAGTCTGCTCGGGAGGCTTGAATGCCCTGATTTCGGGCATAGTTACCGCCACAATTTTGCGGAAGTTGAATGTATTGGAGGCGGTCATCTTTGAGATTGTGGATCACCTCCGCAGTGCGATCTGTGGAGCCATCATCCACCACAATCAGCTCAATGTCGGAGAACGTTTGACTCAATACGCTCTGCAGGGTGCGTGGCAAGACATCTGCCCGATTAAAGGTGGGGACGACCACACTTACGAGGGGAGATGTTGGGGATAAACCCGTGGGTGTATTAGAGAGGGTCATGGGTGGTGGCCTAAAGAACTCATGAAACCAGGCGGGCTTGCAGATAGAGTTGAACTTCTTTCCAAAGGCTGAGATACCGAATGGCCACAAAGACCAGGCTCAGCCCAATCCGGTGATCTAGGCTGGTAATTTCCTGGTCTGAAAATACGCGACTGATGTCTCGAATGGGGGGTCTAGTTTGCCAGACTATGCGTTTGATAAAGCGGTTGATGGGCTCCGATTGTCGAGCATCAATTTTGTAGCGGCCTTCGATGACGCGGCTAATTTTTTTGGCGATTTCAGGCCAGGAGTGGCGGGCGGGATGAGCAATGCAAACATCGTCGGCGTAGACCTGCTGGTAGCCAGCCGCGTAGACTCGCTGACCCCATTCGCGATCGCCGCCGGACTTGAGCTGGGCGTTGAAAAGACCAACGGCATCAAAGATCGCTCTGGAGGTGAAGAGGTTGGCAGTGGCTCCGTAGTGGTCTTCGGCAATATAGCGGTGCTGCTGCAAGAAGTTGCGACTATCGAAGAGTTCGACGACAGTAGGGCGATCCTGTTGTTGGAAGAAAAGCTGAATCTTACCCGCGACGAGGCCGCAGTTTTCGGTAGCGAGAAAGCGAGCAATGCCGTTTGCGATCCAGTCTGGGGCAGGAATGCAGTCGGAGTCGGTGAAGCCCAGGAGTTGGCCACGGGCCATCTGCAGTCCCCGGTTGCGGGCAGCGTAAGAGCCCGGTTGGCTCTCTGAGGTGAGGCGCACTTGCAGATATTGGTTAGCTAGATCATCGAGGGAATGATCTGAGCCATTGTCGATGACGATGACTTCGTATTGATCTTTGGGGTAGGTCTGGTGCTCTAGGGCTGCCAGACAGAGGGTAAGGCGATCGCGATCGTTGTAGACCGGGATCATGATTGAAACAAAGGGCTGAGTCATGGCTTCCCCCGATGCAGACAGCTTTCATAGACGTCTAGGTTTTTCTGGGCGACAAATTCCCAACTCCATTCCTGTGCCTTGGTGTAATTGTGTTGCCCCATTTGGGCGATCGTCTCTTTTTGGGCCAGGGCAGCTTGCATCGCGTGCAAGAGGCTGTCGGGCTGATCGGGATCGTACAAAAAAGCGCCTTGATCGTCTAATACTTCCGGTATGCAGCCTTGATCGGGGGCAACACAGGCTTTTGCAAAGGACATGGCGAGGAGTACAGCTCCAGAGGTCAAAAACTGGCGGTAGGGCAGCAGCACGACGTCACTGGCATTCATATAGACCTGAACTTCATCATCGGGGATAAAGCGGGCTTCCAGCTTGATGCGGGGGTCAGCTTGGGTGTGCTGTTTGATTTCGGCTATCAGGTCGCTATCCTTAGCAGAGCCAGCGATCATCAGGTGAATATTTTGGTCTTTAGGCAGTTGGTCAAAGGCGGCAAGGATTTCGGGGACGCCTTTATAAGCGCGGATTAAACCAAAGAACAGAAATACAAAGGTTAAGTTGGGAATTTTTAGCTGTTCTCGAGCTTGAGTCTGAGTGCAGGTTTTGGGGTATTGGCCAATATAGTTAGCGTGGGGAATGACAAAAATTTTACCAGGACACTTAACACCATACTGAGTAATGATTTCTTGTTTGGCTGCTTCCGAATGAGCAATAACAGCATTCGATAGTTTGACAACTATCTGGGTAGAAAGGTCATCAAGAGCAGGATGCTTGCTATCGTGGCTTTTAAGGTTATGAGCTGTCCAGACTATCTTTTTCCCCTGAAACCCAAGGATGAATAGCCCTGCAGCAAACTTACTAAACCTAACAAAAGATTTAAGCCTACTGGGGGTGTCAAGATATTGGTGAATCCAATGCAGATGAACGACATCTGGTTGCCAATCAGATACGGCACTAGGCAAAAAAGCTCTGTACCATTCGACGCTTTGAATGTTTGCGGATAAGTTTGACAGATGATTAATGAGCTGATCTTGATAAGGATTGATGCCTGCCAATTTTGGCGCAATACTGACTTTCATGAGTAACGTCACTAGATTGATGGATTCAGGTATGCACTAATCGGTCATACAGCGTTCCTGAAGCTAGTGAGGTCTAAAAAATAGCCTGAAGCCCCTGTTCTTAGGCCAGCGACTGCCTCTCACCCAGCAAGGAAATGCTGTAAAGCCTTAAATGCTCATCAAATATGATGGACATTTCTAGTTTTCTTTGGAGCATTTCTACCGCAAGAGCCTGATCAACTAAAGAACTATTTTCCAACTCAAGAACTGATTTTACAATCGCTTTAGGACTAAGCGATTCAAGCAGCTTGAGTGAGTTAGGAGAAATAGAGTTATATTCCTGAATCTGCGGTAGGTCTGTCGCCAAAATCCGAGGATGTTGTACAGAAATCCATGTAGACAGTGATCCCGAAGCAGAGCAGTTTCTGAACGGACATAAGGCAATATCTGTGGCAAATAGGTATTGTTCTAGTTCGCCTTCAGATAAATATCCGGTAATGCGCAGTCTATCTGAAACACCCAGTTGCTCCGCCCGTTTAACCAGCCCATCGGCAAAACCAGTTGAGCGTTCATTAAATTTGCCGGCGAATATCATTATAAAGTGTTCTGGCAACATTCCAAGTGCTTCAACAGCAATGTCATGGCCTTTACGCTTGTGAATCCATCCTAACAAGGTCACAACTTTATAATTGTCTAGCTTTAGAGATTTTCGAGCTGCGTGTAGATCGATCTTCTTTTCTCTTTGCTCTACAAAATGAGGGATATTTTTTATCTTTTGTTTCAAGCTATGGCCTGTCATTGACCGCAATCTCTCCTGCTCTTGTCTAGTACAGACAAAAGCAGTCTGCAAAAAGCTTAAAAGAATCCGATAGAAGAAATTATTCCAAGCCAACTTTGCTCGTAGAGATTTTGCAATTTTTTTGAATTCAAGATTAAGAATTGCTTGCCTATGATTGAGTGAAAACTCTTTTACATAAATATCGTGGAGAGTTGCCACGGTAGGACATTTACAGCTAGTGATAAAAAGCCATAAATAAAACAACCTTAACTTTTTACCCCAAATCCATTGACTAAATTGAAAGTGAACGATATCTGCTTGAGATAGCTGATTGGCTGACTGTATTATTTTTTTGGTATTAACCTTCCAGTCATCTCCTAGCTCAAGCCCAGCTTCAATCACTTCGATGTTGTCACATTTTTTAGCTTCTCGGGCTAGAGATTGACCATAGCGGGTAACTCCGTGATCGAAAGTTCCAATGTGTAAGTATCCAATTTGCATATGACCCAATCATCCAGATAATTATTGATATCTCAACAAGTCACATGATTTAAGAATGATTTGAAAAGTTCAGCATTGACTTCTTATGGATTTCCGGGAGTTTCTTAGAAATTTGATTCCTCACCTCACTTCTCTTACTCATAGCGGAATTCAAGAACTGGAGAAACTTGCTTGGCTGCAACGCTTCTTCAGGGGTGATCGCCATATCATCAATTTCAAAGTGCTTGAATAGTCCTTCAAATTTGCCTTGATAAGTTATGCAGGCAGTAGGAGTACACTGGCCCAGTGCAGCAATGGCTAAATGCATTCTCCCAGTTAGCACAAGATCTAGATTTCCACACAAAAACTTAATCTCTGAGGCCGTATATGGAACCGGGATGGCAATGCTGTGTGTCTTGATATGTTGTGGTAAACCATCCAAAATCAACTCTGCGAATTGAATATCGCCAACACCATTTTTGCTTCTAAAGTCATGTGGAATTAAGACAAAGCTATAATCGTTGTCTTCCGAGAATTTAGTAACAACATCAATATAAATCTTACAAAGATCATGAATATCTTTGCCTTTTGCATCATTGAGCAAAACATGGTTGGCATTGATGCCTATAACAGATCTGTCTTTATTTTTCTCATTGATAATCCATTCAATTACTGAAGACATTCTCTCCGAGCTATTATCTGGTTTCAGTAAAAATGCTAAGTCTGCCACTAAATTAACGGGTCTATTTAATACACAAGCTAGACGATCTCTAGAAATTGGATCCCTCGCATATAGTCCAATTTCATGACTCAGTGATGACAACGCTTTAACTACAGATGCCCTAGGGTTTTCATTAAAACTAAATCCTAAGATGGATGCGTTTAGACCAACTTTACTTGCTATTGATGTTAGTTGCAGTCTCAGCAATGAACCACCTTCACTGTAATGACCATCCATAACATCCGCACCAAGACAAAAGAAATCTGTATACTTGCTCGCTAACTTCGCAAATTCATATCTTTCTGTACAGACTACAGATTTTATCCCGCCGTAGAAAGATGAACAATCTTCTGCCGATTTATAAGCAATTGAAGTTATTTCTTCAACCCCTTCCACCGTTAAATGGCTTATAGTTGCTTCCATCATGGCTTGGTCGCCAAGTGAGCCCGCGTCTGCCGGTGGAAGAATCAAGACGGCCTGACTATCTATTCTGTGAAGTCCAATCTTTCTGCTTAACTTCAATCTGAAACAATAAAAGTCAAACACCAGAGCTTTAATAGCTTTCTTTATCTTTTTCATAGCAGCTGCCTTTGATACCTATGATACGAGGAATACTTGAAATCCGAAGTAGTCTTTAAGCTTCAATAAAATCACAAGGGACATCAAACAACTGGGTAGCTTTAAGTACTTTTTCGGCGTCGGCTTTATGCAACTGATTTTTCCATTTTTCTGGTTCTTTCGCAGACTCTCTAAAAGGAGAATAGGCCTTTCCACTGTTTATGCTTGTGGATCGGCTAATAAGAGAATCAGTTGCCGAAGTCCATTTCAGACTGAGGTTTTCAAAAAGATTTTGATACGCTCGCAGTGGGTTTTTACATAAGTCTTCATGCCTAATAAAAATCCAATCAGGATTAGCGACCCGCTGTTTTTCTAAAACAAAATGATTAGCTCCATAGAACAGTCCTAGATTATGAAAGAAGTCATCCTGTCCCCTCAGACAATCTGCAAAAGGGCTCAAAAAATCATCCATGAGCTTCTGCTGATTAATCAATCTTTCCAGGGCTTCAATTCTCCCACTCTGTCTAGTTTTTTCAAAAGTGTTTGCCCAGCTGTAAGCCAATGCACAGGGGTGGCGAGTAATTATCACCACCCTTGGAGAAAATCTTTTGCTAATCCAAGACAGTGACATTGTGGAGTAAACATCTTTAACCAGAACCCTACCTGGCAAAAAACTGAGGTTTCCATCTAATCTGTTATAGGGCCAAGCCATTTTACGCTTTACCCAGTCGTCATTTAGACGGCCAGAAAAAATGCATTGCCAAAGCCCAGAAAACTCTGGGTCTTCATCATCATCCCGAAGGTACTTAAGCCAGTGATCTTTGGCTGCCGCGACATGATCTTTATTAAACGGTTCATAAAAATATTTAACTCCCTTGGCTGTGTTCATTACAGAAGCAAGCCAAGTGGTGCCACTTCTTGGTAAACCAACGATTAAAATTGGTTTTTTATCTGTTTTTAGACTCATGTCACTAAACCTGTTTTTATCTGCTAAGCATTATCTTTCCAGAGCTGATTCTCAGCTCCTTCAAAGTTGGAAACAACAATTCCGCTAATGGGCTAATAGTCAGGATGCAACAGAGTAATTACTCCTGGATTTCGGGAAGTATTGATGGTTTTTAGCCTCGGATCATTTCAAGCTGCATCTGGTGGTATTCCATAGCGCGCCCTGTTGATCTGACAGCTCTTGACAGCTACCTTGCTCAACCACCCGCCCTTTGTCCAAATCACTACTTTTGCAGCACCTGCAATGGTTGATAAACGGTGGGCGATCGCGATCGTCATAGAAAGAAACAGTCATCGAGACACAAGTCCAGCTTTCTTTAGTCATAGCGCCTCTTGACCAAACCTTTACAAACAGCTTCTGTACAGTTCAACCAATCGGTCATTCAACATATTGAGATCATATTTTTTCTCAATAAACTTTCTGCCAACAGTACCCATTTGATGCCAAGTTTCTGGATGTTTAATCAAATAGAGAAGCTTCTCAGCTAGAGAGTCAACATCGCGCTCAGGCACGAGGAAACCCGACTGACCATCCAATACTCCATCAGGAATACCATTATGCAATGTAGATATCACTGGCAATCCGATTGCTTGAGCTTCTTGTAAAACTAATGCTTGTCCTTCCATGTCGCCATTTGGAGCAGTGACACTAGGCAACATAAAAATGTGTGATTTTTGGTATATGCCCCGAACAATGTCTTGAGTCTTACCTCCGAGAAATGTGATTTTTTCTGCTACTCCCAGGTCATGACTTAAGCGTTCAAGTCTATCTCTGAGGGGGCCATCACCTACGATCTGATATTCAATATTAGGGTGCTCAAGAGCGACTTTGGCAAAAGCTTGTATCGAGAATGCCAGGCCCTTCTTCTCAACGAGACGTCCAACTGATAAGAGTCTTATGGTTTCTCCAGGCTGGTATTTAGGTGGAGAAAATTTATATTTTGATAAATCAAGGCCAACCGGCAAAATTTGAATTTTATCAGACGGACAGCCCAGTTTTATTGCCTTCATTGCAGTATAACTAGTATTAGAGGTGTACAGATCGGCCTCTTGGAATACCAGATCTCGCACCAAAGGAGAACATCTAATATTATCAGGAACATTGACGTCATATCCATGAAATGTGACGATAATTTTTGCCTCATTTTTGGTCAGCTTTTTGATCGCCAAGCTATCCAACCCATGAGTCAGAAAATGGCAATGGATAATGTCATATTGGCATTTTCTATCATAAAAAACCTCTGAATAATTCTGCATTAAAAATGAAATTCTAGAATGATATTTTAGAGGCGAAAAAAATATCTCAGAATAGAATTTGGGAGCCCTTAAAAAATGAGTGCCTACACGGCAGAGACCTTTTATTGATTGTCTAAATGGACTACGCGAAACAAGTGGGAGATATGTTGTACTTTCTAAGATATGATATTTTTCAATCTCAGGATGAAAAGCAATCTCACCCTCTTCATGCGCAGTTGAGAAAATATCAACCTTATGACCTCTTTCAATTAATCCAACGATCTGGTTGATGATAAAGGTGATCGATAGACTGGGAAATTTGCCTACCACGAAAGCAATATTCATGATAAAAATTCATCTAATTAGACTCTTTGAAGTCAATGTAAAAGTATAGATCTTCTAGAAAGCCAGCATGTTTCGATTTGTACTAGCTTTTCTAAGAGAGTTACCCATTGACACAGTAACTCTCTTGAGAATATTGCTTTCCACCTTTGAGAAAGATATAATCCTTCAATTTGTTCTGTGAAAAGGTCATATATTTTACTAGAATCTGGAGAGCTGTAGGTCAAAAGCAATCGATAAAAGGCTTATGCATTGTAGAGTATCTTAGCTATTCTCTTTCGACTTCAAGTAAGAATTGCTAAGGTAAGGGTTGAGCTTTTTGTCAACTTCGATGAGAAGCTTATAGAGCAATTTTCGCATTATCTTATTCTCACCAAAATAATTACTAAAGGGTTTTAGAATAGTCTTGTGTCTTCTCCAAGCCATCTTTTTGTACTCTTTCTTGAAGTATTGATTTTCTAGTAAATTCCATTTCTCGCGAAAGTGCTCTAGCGTTTTGACTGTCCAATCGTCTCCCCATCGCAGCATGTAGTAAGCCAGATCAGTTCTTTCAATGGGAGGTGCATAGACATAGGTGACTACGCAATCGGGCTCAAAATACACTTTTCCGTCAAGCTTTGCCACTTGCATACAAAAATCTACGTGCTCTTTGATATTCAGCATAGACTCATCGAGCAAACCTACTTGTTCAAAAATATCGCGTCGTACAAGCATGCAATGGAATTCAATGAGTTCGGTTTCGCGCTGGGTTAGTCTATGTCGAACCTTCTCAAGCGGTTGCCGATGAAAGTACATCTTTTCACGCATCAGCCGACGACCCTTGACATCGACAACGACGTGGGCTTCTCCACCTGCACAGTGCACAGTTTGATGTAAGGGCAATCCTTCACACTGCAATGGCCCGACAACTGCGGACTGGTTGCTCTCTGCACAATTGACGAGTGCTTTTAACCATCCACTTGAAACGACTACATCATTGTCAACAAATACCAAGTACTTAGTATCTACGGCTTGAATCCCAATGTTGCGCGCTTCATTCGGTGAAAGATATCGATTCTTACGGATCAGCTTAAATCCTTTTTCTTCTGCTTGAGACTTGAGGTGTTTATAAATACTCTTGGGTGATTTTCCATCTATGTAGACTAGTTCAAAGGGGATTTTTGTATGGTCATAGATACTTTCGAGAGATTCTTCTGAATAGCTGAATCTTTCTCTTGGTACGACTACAATTGTGACATCTGCTTGCATTTTGAAACTTCCTATAATCATGAAAAACAGTTTTTGGATGATTTGAATTTATCAAAAATATTAAGATCTAAACATCGGTATTTTTATCTTGTGATCTTGGTGCAAAGAAATTCGAACTCATTCGTTTGATTTCCTGATAGAAAAATTTACTACACAATGACATTGCTTTTCATCAAGCTCAAGATAATTTCTCCTGTCACCGAACTCAAATGACCTGAGCTTTTAGCGATGAATAGTTTAAAATTTTGACATCAAGATATTTTTATTTGCGCCCATAGAGATCTGAATTGGTTCATGAAAGTCAAATGGGCAAGATTTTTACCATAAGGTTTTTCACGGTTTATGCAGGATCGCTATATGAAGATAAGGTCAGTAAAAACTGATGGTAAAGCACCGGTAATGGCTGTCTTCGTATAGTTAGAGCAAACATTTTTCCTTAGCCTGGGATCATTTCAAATTGCATCTGGTGGTATTTCCACAGTGCACCCTGTTGATCTAACAGCTCTTGATAGCTACCTTGCTCAACCACCCGCCCCTTATCCAAAACCACGACTTTTTCAGCGCCGGCAATTGTGGATAAACGATGGGCGATCGCAATTACAGTTCGGCCTTGTGATAGTCGCTCTAAAGACTCTTGGATCAGCTTTTCAGTGACCGAATCCAGCGCACTGGTGGCCTCATCCAAAATCAGAATCTGGGGATTTCGCAGCAAGGCCCGAGCAATGGCGATCCGCTGCCGCTGCCCGCCAGAGAGTCGCACGCCGCGATCGCCCAAAATTGTTTCAAACTGCTCCGGCAAAGCCAAAATAAATTCCAGGGCATTCGCCTGTCGCGCCGCCTCGACAATCTTGCTATCAGTGGCTCCCTCTACGCCGTAGGCAATATTCGCCCGCACAGTGTCGTGAAATACATACGTATCCTGGCTCACGATCGCCATTTGTTGCCGAAATGAGTTAATTTGCAAGTCGCTGAGTGCCACCCCATCGACTAACAACTGCCCCTGTGTCGGCTCATAAAACCGGGGAATCAAATCCGCCAGTGTCGTTTTACCGGCTCCGGAAGAACCGACCAGCGCCGTGGTTTCTCCCTGCTTAATCGACAGCGTGATGTCGTGCAACACCGGCTCATTGGAGTCATAGCCAAAATCGACACCGATTAAATCAATTGATCGCCGCAGCTGACTGAATTCGACTAAGCCATCTTGCAAATAGGGTTTGTTGTCTTCCCGCAGCAAGGTGTTGACACTATGCATTGACCCCTGTAGACCATTGAACCTAGTTTTAGCGCTATTCAGTGCTGATACAAAGGGGGTTAGTCGAGTCAGCGCAAACAAAAATGTCAGCACCGACGACGCCTGCATCTGCCCGTTCACAATCAAAAAGTTGAACGTAATTGCCACCATGGCAATCAGCATGGTGGCAGAAGCAGCCTGAACCAATGGGTTTACTAAAGCCGCCATCCTCTCTAGATTGAGCTGGGCTTGACGGACTGACTCCGTAGCCTTGACAAAGCGTTGGCGCTCATAGGCCTGGGTACCCGAAGCATGTACCGTGCGAATGCCATTAATAAACGACAGCAACACACCCATCATTTGCTTATTCGCCTTAGGTACCTCAAAGCCAAATTCACGCACGCGGCGGGTCAGATTCGTAATGCCGACTGACATCAGCCCAAACAATAAAATTGAAGCTAGCGTTAGCTGCCATGACAGCATTAACATTGCCCCCAAATAGGCCAGCAGCGTCGTGCCCTGGGTCAAAAAGATCGTAAAGACACTAAAAATTTGCTGTATTTGGTTGACCTCAGTGGTGACACTACTGGCTAGGTCGCTACCTCGGGTTTGAGTGTAAAAACTCAGCCTGACTTGCTGCAGCTGATCGAAAATGCGTTGGCGCAGGTTTTCCACCAGGTTGAACGTCACCGACTTTGACGCGATTTGGGCCGTGTAGGCAAACAGTCCCCTCAACCAGATCAGCATCAAAATCAAGGCCGACAGACGATAAATCCGCGCCGCCGGATCTACCTGGGTCGCCAGGACGTTGATGTCGAACCATTGCCAGCCCGTTTGCAACGGTGGTTCATTCGGGTTGGTCAATCCCTGCAAAAACGAAGCAATAATGCCGACTGTGCTACCTTCCGAGAAAGCTCCCAGCACAGAAAACACAATCGCCGCCGCTACCATGCCACGCATCAGCTTCAACTCGCGCAACACTAGCGCATTGTCGCGCCAAAAACTAGTAGATTTGATGCCCTGCTTCAGCAGGCGCTTACCGGATGCCATTATTGGTAAAGTCATTCTTATAGGTAAGAGATACATGAATTCGAATACCAGCTTTGCTGCAGATATTTGAGCAATGTTCTGTCAAAATTGAGACGATCCCAGCTTTAGATAAAAAGACCAATAACCATGTTCCAATTTTGTCAGAGGTTACCCGATATCTTCATAGATTAAAAGATCGCCAATGCCAGCCTGAGTACCCCTATTTTGTTATCTCTCTGAAGGTATAGGCACTGCTCAACGAGTCGAAAAACTGAGAGCAAAAGAATGCCTAAGCCCACCCTCTCTAAACCAAACGCGAAGATTGCCCTAAATCCACCTGCCATACAGTCCCAAAACCTACTGATCTAACACCACAAAAGATATCCAGCTCGTTGCCAGGCAGCTCCGCAAGAGAGCTAACATGTTCTGCTTTCCTCGTCCCAAAATCGTAGATTGGCTTGCAGTCTTTTCAATTCTCATCTACGGCTAATCGACAACCCGAGTTTAAACCACCCTGGCAGAGCAGAGAGACTGAGATCCTGAGACCATCGAAGCCTACTCACACATTAGAAAATATGAAATATGCAGTTGTTAATGGTCTTTACAAGACTAAAATGCTCACCCCGGATATCTCTCTATTGACCTCAATCCATATGCTGGGGTTCCAAAACCTGTAAAGACTTCATCAAACAGAAATTCAGCCCCTACACCCAAAATCCCTAGCTCCATTGAGGCTGGTGAATCGGGCCTGGCGACGGGTAAATTCGCCCACAGTGGGATTTCCTGCCGGAGGAATGACATTCGGCACCTGTTGCCATAGCTCTCTAGGAGCCGATCTCAATTCATAGGTTCTTTCATCTGTTTTACAGACGTGATACCACTGCGATTGTTGACACTCGTTGCACCAAAAATTTTCGAGCCATTCTCCTGGCATGGGAACCGTGCCATAACTCGAGATCACCAAGCGCGATCGCTTCGAACTCATCCCTCGCGCCTGTAGTTGCTCTGCCTGCTCCGCAAAGAGCGGGTATTTCAAGCTGACACTGTCTAGATAACACTGGTGAATGGGACAGTGAATCGCTCGACGCTTCGAACGTTTGCGATTGCGATCGCATCTTCTGGTCATTAACTGTCTCCAAAAATTCAAAACTCCACAATCTAGCAACTCAGGGTATTTAGATTAGGCAGTCTAAGATTCAAAAAATTGAATAATGACCTCTCAAGTCTTTCCGATCCTATTGCGATTCCTAAGCGGATGATGGAAGTAATTAATCCTGTAGAGTCTGTAACGCAAAACCGTAGCTCACTATTCTGTGAATCTCTAATGCGTTACTTTCTATTAATACTCACAAACATCAATCTGATCCGCAAGTTTTTCCGGATTTTCCGAAAATTTATCTCCATAAGATCTATCCATTACACTGAAAAGTCTCCATAAGGCTGAAATTCAGTAAGATTCATTTACGCAAAGCTGTCAGTAAGTAAACTCATTCAATTTTCTCAATCATTAAAGCGATTAATTAGTGTGAGAAAGCTGATCTCAAAAGCTACTCTCTCTCCTTTAGAATTGATCACTTGATTAAATGCTGACCTCCTCAAAAAGCTTGTTGCTATTCAGCCTAGCCTTCCACTATTCACTAACTGCTAATCCTCTAGAAGGATAAAGTTGTCAGAAGATATTTTACAAAATCCAAGAACTCCTTGCCGCTACAGCTTAAAGTTTACAAAAGAGCATTTGAGTGCTCTGAGTTGCTATTGCGAGTTTGAACATTCCTTGAAACCAAGGGAATCTCGGGTAATTGCCACCTTAAGGATAAAGTCTAACAGTTACCATGGCCCCGACTCGGTGCTTAAAAAAGAGATGCTGTGGCAAAAATTTGAGGAGCGTTATCAGAGGAGCAGAATTTAATACGCCCCCTGCTTCGACAATAGAACGACGACTGTTTCCCAGATGAGTTGTAAGTCATACAAGACCGACCATCGAGTCTGGTATTCCACATCCATACTGACGATACTTTCGAAGTCTTTAATGGTTGAACGACCTTGAGCCTGCCATTTACCCGTCAAGCCAGGTTTGACATTGAGCCGCTGCCAGTGGTGCTGTTCATATTGACGAACCTCATCGAGAGTTGGGGGGCGGGTTCCGACTAAACTCATATCCCCTTTAAGCACATTCCAAAACTGAGGAAATTCGTCCAGACTGCGACGGCGCAAAAACTTACCGACACGAGTAATCCGAGGATCATCCTCATTCTTAAAGATCAACCCCTGAGCCTGATTTTCGACCAAATGCTTGATCGCGTCGGCATCAGTCACCATAGAGCGAAATTTCCACATGCGAAAGGGTCTGCCATGATATCCACATCGCAGTTGGCTATAAAAAATCGGGCCTTGGCTATCCCATTTGATAGCGATCGCGATGGGAAGCAGCAATAGCAATAAAGCTAATAACCCGACTAGCGCGCCTAAGATATCGAGCGATCGCTTAGTCAAGGATCTGATGGAAGGGTGAGGAGAACCTAAAGCCAAATATTCTGGCACCACAAGGCATGGATGAAGGTTATGGGCATGAGAGTACAGAACTGAGAAGGGAAATAACATGACGGTCTATCCAAAGGACTTACATCGAACCAGGGACTACGGTAGATTGCGGTAAACAGGTGATTTTTGATGAATATCCTGTCAGTGTGCGTATGCTCCAAAAGCTAAATCCTTGACTCAATTCTTCAACGTCTGACAGCACCCCTTGAGTTTATTAATCGATGCCTTACTCACCTCGATCGAAGAGTCTAAGTTTCTAAACAAGGACAATGAAAGAATAGTAGGCAAAAGAGCCCGTGACTACGCTTACACCTCGTATTGCTCATGTTTTTGCTCTCTCAAATTTCATGTTCTTGCAAGGCAATTTTAGTGAAGTAGCTTTCAGGATAGAGTTGACTTCTTGACTCAATGATTCTACCGATGATACTTTTTTTAGTTTCCTGACTTAAAAATTAAGGGCACGCTCAAATCCTTCAAGGAAAGAAAGAAATAAAGCAGTCTCCAGGAAATCCAATAAACGCTGACAATCGTTGTCAGCATCAAAGATATTCATTAAGTCGAAAATAGAAGTTGTCCACTTCATGGTCGAGACTTTTATGGCTGTTTTTCGCGGACTCAAATTTGCCCGATCAGGTCTTATTAAAAACCCGCTCTAAGCGCCTCCTTAATCGGTAAGAGACGATCTGCTTTGCCGATAGAACCAGAAAAGGTGGAATTGTCGTTGAATAGCGCTTCCACAATCGACCGGGCTCTTGTATTAAGCGAAATAACCATTCCAACCCCTTCGACTGTACCCATTGGGGGGCCCGTTTTTGAATGCCAGCGTACATCGGGAAAGCCCCCCCAACGCCGACCATGACAGCCTGAATTTGCCTGACATGCTGGTGCATCCAAATCTCTTGTTTGGGACAACCCAAAGCAACAAATACAATCCCCGCTTGGCTATTGTTAATTTCCTCAACCACTTGCTTGTCTTCCTCCGTAGTCAAAGGACGAAAAGGCAATGGTTTCATGCCGGCAATTGCCAAATCGGGAAACTCCACCTGAAGTCGCTCGTGCATATCACTCAAGGTTGGTGGGTCAGTTCCCATAAAGTAGACCTTGATGTCATTCTCTGAAGCTTGGGCACACAGGGCTCTCATCAGATCCATCCCGCAAACTCGCTCGTGAGAACTTTTAGTTAGCAGGTTCATGGCCCAAACAATCGGCATGCCATCAGGAGTCAACAAGTCTGCATGGTGCAATACCTGAGCAAAAGTCGGGCTCCTACGGCCTTCCATCAGCATGTGAACATTAGCCGCACACACAAACCGACTTAGTCGCTGTTTGCCCCACCGCATAATGCATTCAATTTGATGAGGAAACGGATCTGCAGCTATCGGAAATCCAAGTACCTGTTCGCAGGAGCGAAATGTTGTGTTTGTCATAATCCTTAGGGCATGTGAGGACAGAAATGGTAGATGCCCCGATAGGATCTTCGACAAAATCTCACGCAAAAGTGAGCTTAGGAAACAGCATATATGCTTCCTAAAAAACATTGATTCAACAGCAGCGGATAGTTCAAAAAAGGAGCGAATTGAATCGTCATTAAATTCGCTTTTTGAATTCTGCTTAAGTTAACACCTTTTGTCAAGTTCAGGCTTTCACGGCTATTGCTGTCGAATCTTCGAAGACGGATAAAACACCGCTTTTAATTGTCATTATTGGCTGCAAAGCATTTGAGCAAAATTAGACCCACAGCATTTATTTGTCAATAAATAAATGCTGGCAATATACGTGACTTGACTCAGCTATTTTTGTTCCCGTCAAAAAATGTATTCAATTGAATCAACAAAAAATGTATTCAATTAAACCAAAGAAAGAAACTGCTGCCATCAAAACTTCGAGTACCTGCTGGCAGAAGAGAAAGAATGGTTTTGCCATAACCCTCAAGGCGAATAGAGAAAAGAGCGTCAAATATCCTGGTAGCTTGCTTGAAACTGACTCGCTTTTTAGCAAGCAAAATTATTGGAAGGGTACAGCATTATTCCTGTAGTGAGCATCTTCCTGACGTTGCCATCAGAGCATTTCAAAATGACGAAACCAGTCTGAGATACTCATTAGAGACCAACTGGCCACACTATTCAATTCTGAAAACTTCATATTGATCCGCAATAATTTCATGAAGTTTATGTGAAGTGGCGGCCAGAAACCCAGCAATACATAGGCTGATGCCATGAACGTTTAGCTTAACTAGAGAATTATTTGATATTTATGATGGAATTTCGCTGTTGAGCCTTTATTAGCAGTGATTTTGATACTGCCAACTATCAATAGAAACTGGTATCAATGGCAGGAGCAAAATTTTCACTCACGAGCACCAGTGATGGTCACAAATCCAGTAATGTATAAGCTGATACTATTAGCCTTTGACTGTAACCGTCCCAGCGGCTGGGAACAAGCCAGAGAAAGAACGAGTCTCAAGGATTTCAACCTTGCTTCCAGTAGCAGATTGAGACCAACACGACTGAACCAACTAATCTTCGTTAAGTCCTTGGACAGTTACGTTTGACTTAACCAAAAAATTACTTGATGTTTATGATGGCATTTCGCTGTTGGGCCTTTATTATGAGTGGTTTTGATATTGCCAACCATCAATAGCAGCTGGTATCAATGCCAGGAGAAATCTTTCTATTAATTGAGCACAATAGTGCTTCGTTTGGGTTGAACAGTGCTCCATTAGCTGGCATCCATGCTTTGCTTTCAACTAACTGACCAGATCGCGATCGCCAAGCCTTTGTTGCTTGCGACACTATTTTGAGCTTAGGCAAGCTATTCCAGAGCTGATCTAGGCTCCGCAAAATCTGTACGGATTTAAAAATTCAGGCCTGCATAAAGAAGAGGAGATTCAGATTTTCTATCTGAGAGGTTTCTAACATGGCTAATGCTTGGATGGACTATCTGAGATGGGGGACTAAACCTTCATTGGCACTGATGAGTACTTGCGTCGCCTGGGCTAGCTGCGGGGCCCTGTTGCCCCAAACGACTCTGGCTCAAGATATGCCCAGTGGCAGAGCACAACTCGAGTCATCATCACTACCGGCTCAAAGTGAATCTGCTGCCCCCGTCAGATCTTCCTCTACCCCTATCGTCGAGAACTCCTATGTTTTAGGCGCTGGAGACCAGATTGAGTTGGTACTATTCCGTTTGCCAGAATACAGTGGCACCTATGAAGTTCAGGTGGATGGTCGCTTGAACTTGGCCCGTGTGGGGGCAATCGCCGTGGATGGACTCACCATCGAACAGGCCACAGCGGCGATTTCTAATGCCTACAGCCAACTTTTGCGCCGTCCCATCGTTACCCTTAATCTGGTTAGCCGTCGCCCCTTAGAAATTGGCATTGCGGGCGAAATCAACCGCCCCGGTTCCTATGTGTTAGGAGGCGACGACGGCAGCTATCCGACCCTGACCCGCCTCCTGCAAACGGCGGAAGGGATTACCCCCAGTGCTGACCTGAGAAACGTGCAAATCACCCGTCGCGAGGGGGGCCAGACGCGAGTCCTTGAGGCCAATCTTTGGGAATTACTGACGACTGGGAACCTGAGTCAGGATATTGTGCTGCGCGACGGGGATAGTGTTTTTATCCCTTCCACTCTGGTGCCCTTAGACGAAAGTGCTTTGGTAGCCGATGCCAACTTCTATGCTGATGTCACCGAGCCGATTAACATTGCCGTGGTTGGCGAAGTCTTTCGGCCTGGTCCTTATCGACTGAGAGGCGGCGCTACCCGCACCGGCGATGCCGGTGTGCCCGGTGGGGAAGGGGGTGATGGTAATGCGGTGACCGTGACCGATGCCATTCAGGTGGCAGGGGGCATTAAGCCCTTGGCTAACATTCGCCAAGTCGAAGTGCGCCGAACGCCTCGCTACGGCGATCAAGAGTCTTTCACCGTTGATTTGTGGAGTTTGCTACAAACTGGCGATCTAAAGCAAAATGCGATTTTGCAAGAAGGCGATACCGTCGTCATTCCGACAGCGACTGCAGCCATACCGGCAGAAGAGGCGTCTCAAACCGCCGCCGCCACCTTCTCGCCCAACTCCATTCGGATCAATGTGGTTGGAGAAGTCACCCGGCCTGGTCAAATCGAAGTTCCTCCTAATACTCCTTTAAATCAAGGCTTATTGGCCGCAGGCGGGTTTAATAACCGAGCCCGAGAGGACGTGGTTGGCCTGGTGAGACTCAACCCCGACGGTACCGTCACGCAAAGAGAACTGAATGTTGACTTTGCTCAAGGAATTAGTGAAGACGGCAACCCAGTCCTGCAAAACAACGACATTATTATTGTCGGCACCTCGGGGTTAGCCGATTTCTCCGATACGTTGGGCGCGATCACCAGCCCACTTGCTGACTTTCTCTTTATTTTGAGAGCCCCTTTTAACCTGTTTGACTAACTCATCTTCATTTCGAAAATTCAGGAGTGACAGCCAAGCTGATGCAGTCTTCTATCGCCACTAATCCTAATCAACCGGCAAATGCCAACCTAGAAGGAGGTATCGATTTAGGCGGCATTTTATCTACCCTGAAGCGGCATATCGGGCTGATTGCCGCTGTCACCACCGCCTGTGCCGGAGCGGCAGGGGCGAGAGCCTATTTCAGCCCGCCTACCTATACCGCCAGGTTTGAGATTTTGATTCAGCCCCTCAGTGCGGAAACCGAGGTCATCCAAACGTCGATCACAGAAACCACACCCAGCCAAAAGCAAACTTCTTTATCGCTGGAAGACCAGGCTCGCATTCTCACTGGGCCGGGAGTGCTACAGTCGGTTGTGGATAAGTCGATGGAAGAGGAGGTTGCGGACTGCACTCCCGCTTCGTCGAACCCCGAGATTTCTGAGGAAGAACACCAACGGCGTTGCTACTCCTCGATTCGAGGGCGCTTGAATCTAGGGACGACTGAAGATTCCAGGATTGTCAATGCCGCAGTGCAGGGCGCATCCCGTGAAGAGACCCGCTACCTGGCGGAATTAATCTCTAAAACTTTCTTAGACTATGGTCTGGCCTCCCGCCAGAGAGATATCAGTCAGGGGCTGGATTTTCTCAATGAAAAGTTGCCGGACGTGCAGCAGGGGGTGGAAACCCTGGAAGCGGAATTGGAAGTCCTCCGCCAAGACAATAATTTGATCACCCCGGAAGCGCGGGGAGGACAGTTGAATGAGCAGATCAACAATTTTGATAGTCAATATCTAGCGCTGCTGGTCGAACTCGAACAACGAGTCAATTTGTACGACGATCTGCGGCAGGAACTAGCCCAGCAGCCTCAAGACACCTCAGTTTCACCGGCGCTAAGTGATAGTGGTCGCTATCAAGCTTTAATTTCTAATTTACTGGATTTGGATAGCCAAATCGCAGCAGCTTCGACCCTATTTTTAGATACAAACGAGGACATGCAGGTCTTGATTGAGGAACGCAATAACCTCTTAAACCTGCTGGCTCGTGAGGGGAATAACGTGCAGCGCGAACTGCTGACCGAAATTGAGCTGTTAAATACCCAGAAGGCCTCCCTGGAAGCAACCCTCAATTCGCTCAATGTTGATGTCGACATCTTAGCCAGTGTGAGTCGCCAGTTCACCGATTTAGAGAGGGATTTGGCGATCGCTAATAATAACCTGGGTCAACTTTTAGAGCGCCGAGAAACACTACAGATTGAAGCGGCTCAACGAGAGCTACCCTGGGAACTGGTCACGCCCCCCACCCTCTCAGCAACCACAGAAAGTCTGACCAATAGCCTGGTTCTAGGAGGTATTTTGGGAGTCCTTCTGGGTACTGGTTTAGCCTTTCTGCTCGATGCTCAAAAAGGGGTTTTATATTCTCCCAAAGATATCAAGCGGATTACACCAGTGCCCATTTTAGGATTGATTCCTTATAACCAAGCAGTGGGGCGAGGCTATGACGAAAAATACTTGCTGACCCTGTTTCCGCCCGTTATTCCTAGCTCCACCTCAGGCTTAAACAAGCCAAAATCTGCCGACAAAAGTGCAGGTAACGGCGCTTTGCCAAATGATGACATTTTTGACCTGAGAGAATCTTTCCGCTCGCTGGTTATCAACATCCAGCAAGCGAATGAAGAAGGTTCGTTTTACTCTTTAGCGTTGAGTTCTGTCGATGAAGAATTAGCTGATTCAACCACAGCGACTTATCTTGCCTGGATGGCAGCGCAAATGGGACATCGAGTCTTGCTGATCGATGCTGACTTAGAGGGGGCTTATCTAAACAAGGCTTTAGGGTTACCTAACGACAGGGGATTGAGTAATCTTTTGGCCCAAGACCTTAGCTTAAAAGAGGTTTATCACCGGTCGCCCATAGAGCACAATTTGTTTGTCATCACGACTGGCAAAACGGCCCGCGACCCAGCTAAGCTGCTGTTATCCCATCAAATCAAAAAACTCATCAAACAAGCCCAAGCAGAATTTGACTTGGTCATCTTCAACTGTCCTCCTTTTACTCAATATGTCGACACTGGGTTAATTGCCGCAGAAACAAATGGTCTAGCATTGCTTTCTCATCTGGGTGCGGTCAAGTCCTACAAGTTAGAAGAAACGCTTGAAAAAGTCTGGATATCTAATTTGCCGCTGCTTGGTTTCATTGCCAAAGAAATTCCTCCTAAACTTCCGTTACTGCCAAAGCAAAATCTGTTTGCATTCGCCAAAGACTCCTAATGTCTTTAAAATTGTTTGGATAAATAGAGTTTTTCATTTAAGTCAATTCACCGTAATTCTCAACTCTGAAACCTATGACTTCTGTTGCCTCATCCTTCTCACCCAAAGTGAACCGATCAACGGCTTCTGCCCGTCTTGCTTATCCCAATCCTTATCTGGTTACGGGCTACCCCCGGGCGTCTAAACCCTTATTTCAATCGCCTGTGTCGTCTAAATCGCTCTCGCCTCAGTTGCTAGAAGCTGGCAGCAAAGGTCTGGGGGCCCTGGCCTTGACTGTCGGTATCGGTTCCTTGTTATTGAATGGCGCGGATGCTCAATCTGCCATTCAGTCTGGAGCGGCGGCAGATGCCGCTCAACTGCCAACACTAAAAGATTTTCAGCCGCAGTTTCCTGACCTAGAGATTTCGGCGACGCCGAGCTTGACACCGGAATCGCCGTCAACGGTGCAGGCGATTCCGGCGACAGCGCAACCGCCATCCATGGGTAGAAGGCATGACGGCCTTTTATCCTCACCTCGTTTTACTTACAGTTCCAACCAGCCAGACGTTGCCAGTGGAGCTTACAGGCAACAGCAACTGTCCGAGTTGCCTGCCCCTCCCCCGGCAACTCAGGTATCCCCCAGTGACAATTTGTCAGCACCTCAGGTCTTATCTTCGACACCGCCGGCCATCACGGCGACGGTCTCTCCGAGGGTTGCAGAGTCACCAGAGTTCAGCTCAGCTGCGCCGAGAGCCCCTCATATCGCCTCACAAGACCGTGGCGCCATAACGCCTGAGACGACTCAAGACGAGCCCATCGCTCTGGAAGCCGCACCTCAAAGTCCTGCCGAAGTGACGGCGCCGGGCTCTCCCAGCGTTGCCGCATCACCAGAAAACCCTTCAGTGGCACCCCAAGCCCCCCATATGGCCTCACAAAACCGTGGTCGCCTAGCGCCCAATACCGCTCTGCACCAGAATTCAGGGGCGACTTTGGCTCGCTCTGGCAACTTGATGCTGTCATCTCCGATCGCCATTCCTCAAAATCTTTTATCTGAGTCTGCCACATTGGATATTGATCGCATCATCAGCACCCTACAATCCCAAGCGATTGCACGCACTCAAGAGAAGTCCCGTGAGCTATCCAAGGAACCGGCGAAACCAAGCGCCACAAGCAGCCGTTAAACCGTTCTGAGGCAAACTCCTAGCCGTCGGGACTTGAGATCAACCTCATGCAGATTCAGACTTGGAGCTTTGCATCTGACAAAACCTCACTGCCGCTGGCACTTCCCCTTGCCAAGGAGAGGTCGGACGATCACTCCAAACCAATAGTTCTCAACTTGGACGTGGTTTCAGCATGAGCAATGCTCTAGTACGGGCACTACAATTGCGCTTCTTACGAAGGGGCTCGTGGCCACTTTTGAGACTGCCGATGGGCGATACTGGGTTCGAACCAGTGACCTCTTCCGTGTGAAGGAAGCGCGCTACCACTGTGCTAATCGCCCTTGGATTTATGACAATACCATGTCTGTTTAGGAAGGTCGAGCCTCTAGCGCAGCTCATTTTGCCGAATTTACTGTGCGTTCGTCTTGAGTGAGACGTCAGCTGAGCCGACGCATCGAAAAGTGGAATCAAGGATTCTCTAAAATCCGTTAGATCTCTCATTTCAGCCGTGCTCAGCCTGAGTAATGATTGGCGAGCCGATCCAGCCAAGCGGAGAACGATGTCTCAAGGTTGCCATCCTGCCACTGGCTGGCAGGGGCCTTGTTTTTTGTCTCAGCCCCTCAACCTCAAACCCTGCTGGGCTCTAAAATCGCGCCGTAAATTCAATCTGAGAATTGCGGCGACTTTGCTTTTCAACTTGGCAAACCGACTTCTAAAGGTGAGAATGGTATAGCTGTATTCTCGGCAAAGTTCTGTGAGCAACGTCCGCACTGTTTCTGACACCAAACGCGCTTTTTATAAAAATTTCAACCGTCCCGTTACGTCGGTCTATCGCCGAGTAATCGAGGAACTCATGGTGGAGATGCACCTTCTCTCTGTCAGCGACAGTTTTGTCTATGACCCGATTTATGCTCTCGGAATTGTCACCACCTATGACACCTTCATGGAGGGCTATCGCCCGGAAGAGGACATTAGCAATCTCTTTACGGCATTATGTCTCGCGGTTGAGTCTACCCCTGAGCAATATCGCAACGATGCTCAATTGGCTCTGAGTGCAGCGGAAGGAGTGTCGCTAGATGACCTGAAAAGCACGCTGGGTCAGATAGACGCTGCCGGAGCAGAGGGGCTATCGGGCATGTTGAAGGGAGTGGCCGAGCGCGATCGCTTCAAATACAGCCGCGCGTTTGGCATTGGCTTTTACACTCTGGTGCAAAACATTGCGCCTGACTTAGCAGCAGACAAAGAGCAGGTGATGGGCTTTATGAAAGAAGCCGCAGAATCTCTGTCGATTTCCTTTGATAAGCTGCAGAAAGACATTGAGCTCTATCGCAGCAACCTCGAAAAGATGGGGCAGGCGAAGGCCCTCATGGCAGAGGTTTTAGAAGCTGAGCGCAAAAAACGAGAAGAACGAGCCCAAGCCAAACTCGCTAAAGACCAGCCAGAAGAGAAACCAGCGGCGGGCGAAGCGACTCCTGAAAGTGAAGGTGAACCGACAACTCCCGTACCGACTCCGGCAGGCGAAGGTGAAGAGCCGACAGATCAGCCTTAGTCACTATCAATCGACCGGACAGACCCGAGTACGGAACCGCCTCCTAATACTTATGGTCTATCCTAGTTTCGGGGTTGGCGAGGCCAGGGTAGGCTAATCACATTGAGCATAGAAACATGCTGGCGCAACGGGCGATCGCTCAGGTAATGGCCGGTTCCGATGTAACGCTTTACAGTCAGCCGCGTTGACGAGCGTCAAAGTGGTTTATCCTAAAATAGTTCATAAGAACTATCGAGCAACCACCATGGTGCAATATACGCTGGCTCAGAGTCCAGAGGTGATCTTAGCGGTGGCCGGTAAAGATTCTCGCAAAGCCCGGGAAAAAGCGATGGATCAACTGGTAGACCTGATGGATGATGGCAAATTGCCGACTAATCTGGCTAACGGATTTGACCCTCAACAGTTTATTGAAGTGAAAACGCCTGAAACGAATTCGGATGTCAAAAGCCAAGAAGACGCAGTCGTCGAGGCTGTGCAAGTCTTGAGCCACTTAGCCACGTTGAAGATGAAAATGCAGGACTCGCGAGAAGATGCCCTGCAAATCAGAAAATTGATCGATTTGCTCTTTATCGATGAGCCCATCACCGAAGCTCAGGTAACTGAGCTGAAAGACGGCTTCAAAACGCTCAAGAGCTTTGCTCAGAGTAATTTGAAGTATCGCGATGCGCGCTCGCAGGCCGAAACGGCTCGTCAAGTTTTAGATGAAGCGCTCAAACCATAGCCTCAAGTCATGGCCGATGGGGTAAAGCTTCGCGAGAGACAACAATTATGATTTCGTTGAGAGATGCGATCGCATGTTAAGCACTCTCATAAAACCGTGATGCCTCCTTTAAGATCAAGATAAGGAAGCATCTTGGCTGATCAGCCATGCTTTTCTGAACGGGCCAGTGATACCTCTGGTTTAAGCTACCGGTCTGCAGATCTCCCACACAACGGCAGACCAAAGCGCCCCTAATGGGCCAGTGTCACCCGGTATTGCGGCTCTCCCCAATGCTGTGGATTTTCATGGAGGCTGTTATGTATCGCAAGATTCTAGTCGCGCTAGATCATTCTCCCTTTCGGACTTATCTGCTCGGTAAGGCGATTGAGATGGCAAAGGCAGCAAAAGCCGATTTGATGATCGTGCACGCGCTTTCAGCCTACGAAGACAATAGTCCAGGGCTGCCCGTGCGGGCCTACCATACCTATTATCCCATCGCCGACAGCGTCGCTTGGGATACCTATCAAAAACGCTGGGCTGCTTACGAGCAAGAGGGGCTCGCAGCACTCCAAGCGTTTGCCGCGGAAGCAACCGATCAGGGCCTTAAAGCCGAGTTTACGCAAACGGCAGGCGATCCCGGTCGAATTATTTGTGATGTCGCCAAGAGCTGGCATGCCGATCTGATTATGGTTGGCAATCGTGGCCGCTCAGGCCTCACCGAGTTCCTGCTCGGCAGCGTCAGCAATTACGTCATGCACCATGCGACAAGTTCTGTCTTGATCGTGCAAGGGACTAACACAGAAAATCAGGCGGCTGACCAGGCTGCAAGTGCCACCGCTGGGGCCGCGCGTTAACCCACGAAGCCCCCCCAGTTCAAGGCTGGCGATGCGACGTTGTCAGATAAGCCCTGCTATCACACCTCTGAGGTCAACCTCGGTGCGTCATATCGCCAGCCATCATCCAGTCAATTGAAGAAACAGGCCGCCATCGATGACCGGTGGACATTGCCCACCCGACGGGATGTCCGAAGCTTTGGGCTGATGGCGAAACCAAGCGATGACGCACCCGACGGTCATGAGAGTCCTCGACTGGGACTGGCTGAGCGACCGACTCACGACTGAGCCAGACCGCGTTAGGTGGTGCCCTGCTGCACCGGAATCGTAACGTGAAAGGTGGTGCCCTGCCCGGCTTGCGATTCACACTCTAACGTGCCGTGATGATGCTCGGTCACGATTTGATAGCTGATCGAAAGACCAATGCCCGTTCCTTTGCCAATTGGTTTCGTCGTATAAAAGGGTTCAAAAATGCGCTGGCGTTTGGCTGCAGTCATGCCTGAGCCGGTGTCACTAATGCTGATGCGAATCTGCTCCGGTGACAGCGCCTCGGTCGTAATGCTGATGGTTGGCAGCGGCCCTTGATTGTCAGCAGCGATCTGCTCTTCGATCGCATCAATCGCATTGCTAATCAAGTTCATAAATACTTGGTTGAGCTTGCCGGCATAGCATTCCACTAGAGGTAAATCGTCGTAGCGTCGGGTCAGGGTAATTTGGGGACGACCGCCATCCGCTTTGAGACGATGCTGCAGAATCATCAGCGTGCTGTCTAGCCCATCATGAATATTGACGGCCTTGATTTCGGCTTCATCCATGCGCGAGAAGGTGCGGAGGGAAGCCACGATGCTCTTAATGCGGTCTGCCCCCACCCGCATTGAGTTCAACAGTTTGGGAAAGTCAGCAGCGAGGAACTCGAGATCGACCTGGGCAATTAGCTGTGCTAACGCTTCTGGAGGATTGGGATAGGTCACCTGATACTGCTCAGTCAACTTAAGCAAGTCTTGAGCATAGTCGGCGGCATGCAAAATGTTGCCATCAATAAAGCTGACGGGATTGTTGATTTCATGGGCTACACCCGCGACTAGCTGCCCCAGACTTGACATCTTTTCGGTCTGTACCAGTTTGGCTTGAGTCCGCTGGAGTTCTGCCAGGGTCGCGGTTAGGTCGGCGGCTTGTTGTCGCGCCCGAGTCGCGTTTTCCGTCGCCTGTTGAAACAGGTCAGCCTGCCCAATGGCCAACCCCACCTGCCCCGCCAGCGCGGCCAGTAGCTCGATCTCGCTATCGGTCCAATGGCGAGGGCCGCGGCATTCATGGGCGATCAAAAGCCCCCACAGCTGCTTTTTCAGGAGGATTGGCACAATCAGGTTGGCGCGCACCTGCAGGGTTTCCAGATACTGCAGGTGGCAGGGGTCAAACCCAGTCTGATAAATATCATCAATCGCGCGGCCTTGGCCCGCTTCGTAATACTGGGCCAAGCCGCCCGGAAAACAATTGTCGGTGCCGATTTCCCCCAGGGTTGACCGCCAGGACGATGCCACATCTTCGACAATCACTTCCCCCGTCCAATCGGGGCAAAAGCGATAGACCACAACGCGATCAGTGGCCAGCTGTTGCCGTACCGCTTGCACCGTCGTTTGCAAAATGGGCTGTAGTTCCAAAGACTCCCGGATTTGAGTCGAGATGCGGTTGATCAGCCCCTCGCGACTCGCGAGATCTTGTAGACGGGTCTCCGATTGCTTACGACGGGTAATGTCTGTCAACACGCCGTCAATTAACTGGACGGTACCCGTCGCGTCCGTGATCGGCTGACCGGTTTCGAGCACCCAGCGAATGCCACCATCGGCATGTAGCAAGCGATATTCCACCTCGAAGGGCTGGCGCTGAGCGATCGCGGCAGTAATGTCGTGATCGACGCGATCAAGATCATCGGGATGAATCAGTCGCCAGTCTTCGTGATGAATCGGATGATCAATGGCATAGCCAGTCACGTCAAAGATCGCATCACTCTGAAAAATCAGCGTCCAGTCTTTATCCGCTTTGCAGCGATAGACTGCCCCTGGAATGTTGTTGATTAACGTGCGATTGCGTTCCTCACTTTCCTTCAGGGCGGCACTTGCCGTCATGCGATCGGTGATATCCAGCACTGTGCCCATGAGGCCCAACAGCATCCCATCAAGGTTTCGCCACACCCCGCCCCGTTCACCAATCCAAAGCACAGTATCGTCACCCAACAGCAGCCGGTATTCGATTTGATAGTCTTGCCCATCTTTGACGGCTTGGCTCACGGCGGCTTTGACCAAGTCGCGATCGCTCGGGTGCACATTTTGCAGATAGGCATCAAAGGTGTCGCAAAAGCTGACCGCCGAGACCTCAAACAACGTACCGGGTTCCGTCGTCCACGCCATTTGATCGGTGGCCATATCCCAAGTCCAAACCCCCATGCCCGAGACCTGCAGCGCCATCCGTAACTGGCGATCGTGTTCTTGGTAGGCTTCTTCAATCGTTTTACGGTCAGTCACATCTAGCACGACGCCATAAAAAACGATGTCGCCCCCCGCTTGCGGCCCTGGCAGCGCATCAATTCGCCACCACCGGGTTTCCCCCGAGCGGGTCGTAAGTCGCCCTTCAAAGTGCCACGCACTCACTGTCGTGACAGCGGTATTGATAGTTGCCTGTAGCTGCTGATAGTCAGCCGGATGCATTTGCTCAAACCAGGCGTGGGCATCGGCCATGAGCAACGCGGGCGGGAGGCCGGTAATGGCTTCGATGCGATCGCTGACAAAATCGATCGCGTAGTCGCGATTGTGCACCCGGAGCTGCACAATCGCCCCCGGAATCGCTGCGGTGAGGGTGCGAAAACGCGTTTCATTATCCGCTAGCGCCTGAGCCATCACCGCTTGTTCAATAGTGGCTGCGGCCACTTGTTTGCGACTCGTCACATCCATAATCGAGCCGTCCCAAACGACTGCCCCCCCCGGCAAAGGCTGGGGACGGGCGGCGGTTTGAATCCAACCCACTTTGCCATCAGGCTGGTAGTAGCGGCCTTCCCAATACCAGGGTGTCAACGTTGCGGCTGAAGCGGCTAAAGAGTCGTCAAACGTGGGGCGGTCAAGCGGGTGCAACAACTGCAAAATTTGCTCCGCGTTCACCAGAATGGCTCTAGACGCGACGCCAAAAATTTCATCGGCACCGGGACTGACAAAGGTGAACTGCAGCTGCCCACCCGGCTGCCGACAGAGCTGATAAATCACAGCGGGCACGTTGGCTAAAAGCGCCTGCAGTTGAGGCATTTGCCAGAGTGAAGGGTTGGCAGTGCTAGCGGTCAGTGGCGGCGTTACTACCGGCTCCAAAAAACACAGCAGCGCTTGACCATCAGCGGCGAGCTGGGTGCGGCGAGTCAGCGACGGCCCGTTTGCGGCGGCTGATATCGGCACGACTAGGATCGCAGCTTCAGTCGCGGCGGTTGCTAATTGCCCTTGCCAAACGGCTTCGTCTTGATGCGACAGGCTCTGGCCCGGCGCTGTCGATAAAATTTCTACCTCAGAAACGGTGAGCAGCTCCCGGCGCGATCGCCCCAAGAGCTGACAACAAGCATCATTCACAAATACCAGGCGGTGCTCCCTGGTCTTGATGTAGACGGCTGTCGGCATCGCATCTAATGTCTGACACAATAGCTCAGAGGTCACCGAAGACGCGGCTGTGGTCTCTTCGATCATTCGTCTCATTGGATCAGGGGGCATGGCGTCTGACTTATCCAAAGCACTTGAGAGGGCAGACACAAGGGGCACGGCCAGCTCGCGAGCAGCCGTCACAGCTCGTGAGCACGTCATTAAAGGCTGAGATGCTCTGGGACTCCGATCAGGTTCTCAACCGAGACAACTGCTGACCTCACGAACTGAGTCAAATGGCTCTCATAAACTCACAAAACAGCCAGTAATTCATCATAACTCTCCCGATTGAGGAGCAGCAGCAAGCCAGCTTGAGGGAGCGAGAGGGCGGCATCAAATCTTGCTTACGCCAATTTTAAGGGTTAGCCCGCGAATGCCCACAGGCAGCGTCAACAGCGATCGCGCGATGAACGGCAGCGGTCTGTCTAGCCCTATTCAGTCATCTATGAGCATCGCTCAATCGGCAAAGATTGAGCGATGCTCACGAGACCTCGACATTGGGTTTCGGCAACTGAGTTGGCCAACTCTGGGCCAAGCTCACACCAACAGGGGCGACGGCTCAGGACCAGGTTAAGCCGAGGGCAAATCGACCTAGTTGCGCCTAGCTCACGGCGTCACGCCTGCCGGAAATCAGTGTCCAGAAAATGCTGTGATCAGCTCATCTAGGTACGGCGTCACTAATGCGGCATGGTTAGCGGGGAGGGCTGTGCAAATCTCTGCCTGGAGGCAACGGTAGGCTCGCGACGCCGCATTATTGGTATGAACGGCTCGGGTGATATTTTCCATCCATAAAGAGAAATCTTGCTTGAACCCCTCGGACTCATCTAACAGCACGGCCCGTGCAATTTCTTTCAGGGCAAAATCCATATCGCGCTTGCATTTGGCACTGTGGGTGACCACTTCTTGACGATGGGTCTGAGCCAGCTTACGCAAAGACCGAAGCACCAATTCATCCGCTTGACTGCTCAACGTCTGATAGGTCTGAGTGCGCGCCGCAAAAGATTCGACATAGGCCTCTAAGCCTTGTAGTTCTTGATCATTGAGAAACCGACCATCCGCGTGAGCAGCCGTTTGACTAAAGGTTGAAAGCATAATTAAAAAAATGTCTCCAAAGGATAAATTGTCAAAAACTAATGAAGCTCGTTCACATGAGGTTACTTAAGGCAATCGTCACTATCACTGATACTTTAAATAATCTGAATACGCTGCAGTGAACAAGCCTAACAGATGATGTTTCATCCACATTTTGGGCTTTCATGGTTAGCGCCGGCGGATTTTATTAATCGCTGATGCCTATTCAAATTTTGCCCGCCATGTTCTAACGGCTGCTCATTATTTTTGGGGGTTTTATCAAAATTCACATTATTGCTGCCAGATTGCTGGCCGTACCGGCTCGCGATCGCGTTAACGAAAAAGTCCCTGACTAGCGCTCAATAATTGGGGCACCCAGATTCACGGTGCAGGGGGCAAGCTAGGTAACCGTGCAACGTAGTATTGCTCCGGACAGACCGGTCCTAGGCTGTATGGCACAGCTCAGAGAAAACGCTGTCTGATAGTCAAGCGTTAAAATTTTGCCCGTCGCGATCGCCTTAACCAAAATGTCAGCTCAGGGTGCGGCTCAAAAAGTATCCCGATCGCCAAGTGGGAAGCGTGTCAGCCCAGGACAGAAAACGCTTTCCTTCTAGAGATGTTGTTTCAGTAGAGAGACCTGAAATCATCGCGTTGCTAAATGTAGACTCGTGGCAAACGGGCAATTTAACCAGCGAGTCTTGCCGCCAAACGGTACTTTGTTAAGAAGTTTATCTCAAGTTTAACCTTAGTATCATCTGCTCAGAACAAAGATAGATCTGCCATTTCAAGGTGATACGTTGAAGGCTGTTTACACTCTTTTTGCCCATAGCTTCTATGTATAAGAAACAAGAAAAAGATGTTTGGGGATCATTGGTTACTGCCGCTTTAGGGGCAGGCATCATCACCTCTTTGGCAGTTGCTCAAGGGCAAAGTCCGTGGGTGGCGATCGCCATCACCCTATTTGCCGCCACAGTCGCAGTCATCATTGACCAGCTGACATCGTGAACTCCCGTCAGGCTTCACGGCATTTGCTTGCCGCTGCTGCCGCTGTGCCCGCTTCATCCCAACGAGTCGCCCCCTCGGTTTAATCTTGTTCCGGCTCAATACACTCTAGTAGCTCGCCATAAATGGCGAGTTTTTTTCTGGTTCATCGCGCTCAGGGCAGCCGTTAACCCAGTCGCGCCGATTGAGTGTGCCCCCCGAGCCGACCACCCAGCAAGCGATGCCGCAGCCGCAGTCAAGTGCTTAATCTAGATGAACTTCGAGCAGCGACAAATCATCTGAGAAGGTTCGATCCATGGTGCGATCGTTGACTTGCTTCAAAATGTCATCAATTGTTTGATCAGCAGTATGAGTTGACAAAATATCCAAAAAGTCATTCAGATTCATCATGGTCTGGTCGTGCTGCTTGATCTCATAAACGCCATCGCTAAAGAGATACAGCCGACTGGCCGGGGGAATAAAACACCGCTGCCAGTGGTATTGAATGTCTGGCAACATGCCAATGGGCAGGCCTGAGGTTTTCAGCGGCTCGATGGTTTGCGGCTGCTGGTCTTGGCTATAAATCAACACGGCGGGGGGGTGGCCGGCACTCGCATAGAGCAGTTGCCGATTGGCGCGATTGTAGACGCCATACCACATGGTGAAATACTTCTCATTTTGGTCGTTCATCTGGAACGTTTCGTTGAGTGCTTGGAGCACCTTTTCCGGTCGATAAAAGTTGACGTCGGGCAGCGACTGCGATCGCAGCATATTGAGCACCGACGTCGACAGCAGAGCAGAGCCCAGCCCATGACCAGAGACATCCAGCAGATAAATCACCAAATAATCAGGGTCGAGCCAGTAGAAGTCGTAGCAGTCGCCCCCCAGCAACCGAGAGGGAATAAACCGCGCATTGATCGGCACTTTTTCGGTCAGGTCATTGGGGAGCAGCGATCGCACATAGGCCTCGGCTTCGGCCAGCTCAGCTCTCAGCAGCCGAGTTTGATCTTGCAGCTCTTGCTTGATTTTTAAAATGTGTTTGCCCGCGAGCACCCGCGCCCTTAGCTCGACAGGGTCAACCGGATGCGATAGCCAGTCATCTGCACCGTTGGCCAGCACAGACGTATATTGCGCCAGACTGTTTTGAGGAATCAGCATCAGACAAAAAATAGGAGGAACGTCAGTGCCGGCTTTATGGCTCAGCCAAGCAGAGAGACCCCCAGCCTTGGCTTCTTGTTTCCATTCCTCAATAATTAGCGTGGGCTCGTTTAACTGAGCTAGATCGATCGTCTCAGGATCATCCATCCAGAGGGTGACGTCATAGCCTTCAGCAGTGAGCAACTGATAAAGACGACGACGAGTTTTATACTCTGAATGAATCACCAGAATGTGCATTATCTAAAAAGTCCTATGCCAATCATGTTCTGCCTGACACCTAGCTGTGTTGAGAGATCAACGGCTTCAGCCAAGGCCTGCTGAGGTCAGTTGGAAGGCGCCAGTGATCACCTTCACAAAAGCCTTAAGTACTCACAGCGTAGTCTGATCCGCCTCCAATTATGCACCGGAAATGGTGAGGTCAAAATTATCGACAAGAAGACAGATTCGTTAATCAAGATTTCCCAGAAAACACGCAAAAGTCGCACGCTTGACAAGAATCTTTGACTTGACTTCAGCCCCTTTGCCTCAAGGGTTTCAGCTAGAGCCTGAGAGCGGTTAGAGCAATATCGCGGTTTGAGTAATACGACACCTCACAGTCAGTGTGCCCGTAGCCTCATGGCCGATGCCCTCTAGTTGGTCGCCGCCACCAGCCTGATGGAGTGAGAATACCTTGACAAACACCGAGTCACTGTCAGACCCCGGCGGCCTCCAGTGCCCCTGCGTCGAGCACTACTCCCCCTAGAGGAAGCGTGAAGCTCGACCTCACCGGCCAGGCACCGGCGACCGCTCTTTACACTCTAGTCAAAGCAATATAGGGCTAAGACCATGGCAAGACGATATGCCGTCCTTCCGCAGGAAAGCGGAGCAATGTGGACGCGCGATCACGTGCGACTAGAGGCCGATATCTATCGCCCTGATGCGGCCGGCCTGTTTCCCGTCTTACTCATGCGGCAACCCTACGGACGCGCCATTGCCTCGACTGTCGTCTACGCCCACCCGACTTGGTATGCCGCCCAGGGGTTTATCGTCGTCATTCAAGATGTGCGAGGTCGGGGCACTTCGGAAGGCGAATTTAACCTGTTTGAACATGAAATTGACGACGGGTTTGACGCAGTGGCCTGGGCCGCCACCTTGCCGCAAAGCAGCGGCCGGGTGGGCATGTATGGCTTTTCTTACCAGGGCATGACGCAGCTCTTTGCCGCCGCCGCCCGGCCCCCAGCCTTGAAGGCGATCGCTCCCGCCATGGTCGGCTACCATCCGCGTGAAGACTGGGCCTACGAAAATGGGGCTTTCTTATTGCAGGCGGGGGTCGGGTGGGCCATTCAACTCGCGGCTGAAACGGCGCGTTTGCGCGGCGATGCTGCAGCGTTTCACCATTTGTATCAAGCCTCGCGGCAGTTACCCATCCATGACGAAACACCCGCTTGTCCGGCGGTGCTCCAGCAATATGCCCCAGACTCGTTCTTGCACGATTGGCTCAGGCAGCCCCCCGACTCTGACTATTGGCAGGGCATCACACCGCCGCTTGATCAAGTAGATTTGCCCATGCTGCATATCGGCGGTTGGTTTGACCCCTATCTGCGGGGTGATCTGCGGCTGCATCGCGAACTGGTCGCGCGTAGTCAATATCCTCAACCTTTGTGGATTGGCCCTTGGGGACATATTCCTTGGGGGCGTCAGGTCGGCGGACGAGACTTTGGGCCAGCAGCCAACAGTCCGGTTGATCGTCTACAAGTTGAGTGGTTCGCTCACTGGCTGCAGGATGACGCTCCGCCCAGCTGGCAGCCAACGCCCCTACATCTGTTTGCCATGGGTGCCAACTGCTGGCGATCGCTGTCCAGCTGGCCACCGGCAATTCAGCACTGTCAGTTGACCAGCAGTGGTTTGGCGGGGCTGGATCAAGAGGACGGCAAACTCCTTTTCCCTCATGCTGCCGCCGATCGCCCAGCCACCTCTGCCCTCCCCAACATCGATACCTGGGTGCATGACCCGTGGCGACCGGTGCCGTCCTGGGGCGGTCATGCGGCAATACCCGCCGGTACATTTAACCGAGCCGCGATCGATAGTCGCAGCGATGTGTTGACCTACACGTCGGCTCCCCTGACTGCTGACTTATCAGTGGCAGGGCAAATCGAAGTGGCCCTGCACTGTCAGTGCGATCGCCCCACCTTTGACTTGAGCATCACCCTGTCCGAAGTTTTGGCCAATGGCACCGTTTATCCGCTGACTCAGGGCTATGGCCGCTTTGAGAGACCCGCTCAGCAATGGGTAACCTGCCGTCTCATCCTGCAATCGACCTGCTTTGCGCTGCCAGTGGGCCAGGCACTCAGACTGAGCATTAGCGCGGCTTGCTTTCCGGCCTATGCGGTCAATCCGGGGACGGGCGAGGCTGACAAAGACAGCCGCTTGATCAATGCCAAAATCACGACTATTAGCCTGCAAGCGAGTCATGAGGCGACCCAAATCTTGCTGCCGCTGAGTTGACCTCAATGCTCGTACTCGTACTCCCAAGACAATGTGGAAAATGCCGGGGAGCTGAGGGGCAGGGGAGCCAGATTTATAGTTTAGGTTTAGAGAATCCGTATACTCCACCGACCGAGAGTAGGGAACTAGCACCGTAAGCCACCGGGCGGCAGGAGAATGCCCGTCGCTCAGTCTCATCGTGCACAATAGAGAGCGATCGCCCGCTGAGAGATTTGTGGCCATGGCTGACACCCCCCAAAAGCTGACCTACCCCACGACTGCAACCGTTGATCAGGTCGATACCTACTTTGGCACCCCAGTTGCCGATCCCTATCGCTGGCTGGAGGATGATTGCTCACCTGAAACTGCAGATTGGGTAGCCGCACAAAATAAATTGACCTTTGACTTTTTGGCGCAGATTCCCTATCGAGAGGCGATCAAAGCGCGGCTGCGTGAAGTGATGGATTATCCCCGCTATTCCGCCCCCGAAAAACGCGGCGATCGCTTCTTTTTCTTCAAAAATGACGGCTTGCAAGATCAGAGCGTGGTCTACGTGCAGGATGGTCTGGCAGGGCAACCGCGCGTTTTGCTCGACCCCAATACCTTTTCTGACGACCAAACGACCTCGCTCACGGTCTTCAATCCCTCCAAAGATGGTAAATATGCGGTGTACGGCTTATCAGAGGGCAGTTCTGACTGGCAGCGCTATCGCATCCTCAATGTCGAGACGGGGGAAACGCTGCCCGAAACGTTGGAGTGGGTCAAGGTGTCTTATCCGGAGTGGCGGGGGGAAGGCTTCTATTACAATCGCTACGACGCACCGGCAGACGGCACAGAGCTGTCGTCTCGCAATGAGTTTCATAAGGTTTACTACCATCGCCTCGGCACAGCCCAAGCCGCAGATGAGCTGGTGTATGAAGACCCACACCAGCCGCTGCGCTTTCACTTTGTGGGCCTTACGGATGATGAGCGATTTTTGATCCTATCGATTAGCGATCGCGGTCAGCCTAAACTAGGCAACGCGCTGTATGTACAAGATTTAGCTGCCGGGGACACAGAATTTTCGCCGCTGATCGACACGATTACTGACGAGAGTTTTGAAATTGTCGATAGCCTGGGCGATCGCCTATTGATCCTCACTGACCAAGCTGCGCCCAATCGTCGACTCGTGCTGATTGATCCCCAAAATCCAGCGGCTGACCAGTGGCAGACGATCATTCCCGAACAACCAGAACCGTTGGAAGGTGTGAGCTTTGTCGGGGGCAAGTTGTTTGCCACCTATCTCAAAGATGTCACGACGCGCGTCTGCGTCTACAGCCCTGAGGGTAAGCTTGATCGCGAAATTGCCCTATCGGGCCTCGGCACTGTCAACGGCTTTGACGGGCAGGCCGACGATGATTTCACCTTCTATATCTTCACCTCTCACACGACCCCGCCCACGATTTATCGCTACGACATTTCAACCGGCGAATCCACCATTTTTCGGGCACCGGCAATCGCTTTTGAGGCTGCCGACTATGAAACTCGACAGGTGTTTTATCCCAGCAGCGATGGCACCCAAATCCCCATGTTTCTGATTCATCAAAAGGGGCTGAAATTTACGGGTAACACCCCCACCTATCTCTATGCCTATGGTGGCTTCAATTACTCACTGGTGCCCGCCTTTAACGCCAAGTGGCTCCCGCTGTTAGAGCAAGGCATGATCGTCGCGATCGCCAACATTCGCGGCGGCGGCGAATATGGTCGCACCTGGCATGAGGCCGCCATTCGTGAACATCGCCCCCAGGCATTTCAAGACTTTATCGCGGCGGCAGAATACCTGATCGGTGAAGGGTATACGAATTCTGAGCGATTGGCGATTGAGGGGCGATCGAACGGCGGGCTGCTGGTCGGCGCAGTGATGAACCAGCGGCCTGATCTCTTTCGGGTCGGGCTGCCCGGCGTGGGCGTCATGGATATGCTGCGGTTTCAAAAATTCACGGTGGGTTGGAACTGGATCGCCGAATTCGGCTCCAGCGAAAATAATGCCGCAGAGTTTGCTACCCTCTATGGCTATTCGCCGCTGCACAATATTCGCACTGACGAGCCCTATCCGGCGACGTTCATCGTCACCGCCGATCATGACGATCGCGTGGTGCCGGCTCATTCCTTTAAATATGCGGCGACGCTGCAGGCTCAACACAGCGGCGACAATCCCACCCTGATTCGCATCGGCACTAAATCGGGGCACGGAGCGAGCAGCCTCACCAAGGGCCTGGAAGAAACCGCTGACATCTATGCCTTTATGTTTCACCAGCTGGGGGTTGAGCTGTAGAGCTGAGCCGCAGGGCACATTCACACAATGGTGCAAGGTTGCCTGACAGCGCTCCGTCAAGCTCGGCAAGGGAGCGAGTGATATCCGTGTTTTAAGCAAGGGCGATCGCTGATGAAGAGATTCCGTCACTGGTCAGCGATCGCAGTCTGCAGTCATATCGTTGACGCACTACGGAGCAGTCGCCAGTCCGGTTAGAACAAGACTGCAAAGTCACTTTGTCGATGCGCAAAGGATCAGAGTGCTCCTAGGTGTCCTTAGCAAAGTGGCCAGCGCTACAGAGGGCGACACCCAAGATGGCTCAAGAGGTCGCTAGCGCACACAGCCGAGACGACCATAAGAGAACAGCGCCTCAATAATATTTCCAAGACAAGCAAGTTTCCGTAGGGGTTTGGTATTGCTCCCACTGCGATCAGTGACGCTATTCTCAAGCAGGCCCCATCACTGGCATCTAGACGTCCCATACTGCTGCTCACTGTGCGTTTTGAGCCCCCGTCGAAAGCAGTGCCGCTTCGCTAGGGACATTGAGGTTGGTCAAGAGCCATGATCACACTCACATAAGTGAGCAGCACAGCCAAGCTGACGTCTATATATATACAAGCCCAAAGAATTTGGCGCTCCCCTTGACTGAAGCCGCTAGAGAATCTTACTGGCGTGGCCTAGCACCTTCGTTCACACAACATATATTCTTCCAGAATCATGACTATGAGAGCTTTTGGGGCGTACAGCCTCAGTAGTTTCGCTGATACGGAAATCTCAATCTCGATTCTATATATCCTTACAAGCAAGGCCTTTACGATAAAGTTTACGTAAAAGACTAGGTAAATTAATGCACATAAAAGTCACATGCAATTACATAGATACAGACGGGGATGATTCTTCTTGCAGTGGTTACACCCAATTGCGTTGAAAGGTTCCCTAGCATCCAAGGTTGCGTTAGCAACTTTGCCGAACGGTAGTCATTCTAAACATTCCTCAAGGTCATCCTGATATGAATATCAACAAAATTGCGATTTTACCCGGTTTGGTTGCAGGTGCTGCTGTTGCCATGTCCGTAGCCCCAGCCCATGCAGTTAACTTCACGGTTACTGGAAACCAATGCCCCACGGCTCTTTGTACTGACTTAGCAAGCGCTGGCTACACTGTCGATGAGGGTCTAGTGACCTCTGGTTCTATTGATCAATTCACTAAAACACCAGGCACCGACGATGAGCAAAAGTCTGGCAACTTTGACACTAACGATGACTCTGATTCTGTTGTTTCATACAACGTTGCGAGCATCGGGGCGCAGCCAGTTGGGGTCACTAATCTCATTGAGGTTTCGGGTCTCGATGGTATGTTCGAGTTTTTCTGGGGTTCGGTTGATACTTTCAACGTGATCGAGTTTTTCTCAGGCGGTGCCTCTGTCGGTATCTTTGATGGAACAGACATCGCACAGGCCGTTGGACTGTCTACAAACGACGCAGATAAGCAAGGCAGCTACCACTTTGATGCCTTTGTAAACTTCGCTGGTGTTTTTGATAGCGTCAAGTTGTCCAACCAGGTTACAGGTGATGCTTCCAAAGAAACGCTGATCGCTTTCGAGGTAGCCGCAGCATCAGTGCCTGAGCCTGCTAGCCTATTAGGCCTCGCAGCCTTTGGCCTAGTGTCTGCTGGCTCCTTGATGAACCGCAAGAAGCAATCTGCCTAGTTCGACGTTTCTCAAACCTGAGACTCATTGAATCGATAAGGGTATCGAAGTTTTTCGATACCCTTTCTTGTATCCTGTCAAATCAACAAACACGATATTCTATCTATTTAGAAAGCAGCCTACTTTGAGACATTACTGATTCAAAGGACATTCCTGAGCAATCAAGATCTATCCCTGCTTTACCCTGCCTGTTGAACCCTTTAATCTTGGGGGTTGCGGTTGATTCGAGAAAGAATATAACTGATGACAATCGGCGAGAAGAGCATCACCAATATAGCCTTTAAAAAAACCTTAGAGGTTGGGACAATCCCCCAAAGTTTGGAATTATTCTTATAGGATTTCTGCCAATAGTGTAGCGATTTAAATCCACTCCTGCGGTCAGCCATCTCTTCCAAAGTTCTGAAACAAAGATACTGATAAATCGTACCGAGGGTTCTTGGTTTAATGGATTGAAACTTCAAGGGCGCAGCTTGAAATGCCTTATGAACAACTTGCAGACAGCCTTGTTCAATCTTGTCAACATTGGCAGAGCCAGAGCCTTTGACAATACGATAATAGATTTCATGATGAGGACTGACGGCGATCGGAGAATTGGTCGCGAGTCGGATGAAAACATCCCAGTCATCAGCACCATAAATTGCTTCATCAAATCCGCCAATCTCTATTAACTCTTTGCGACGGATTAGAGGATTGGAAGCAGTATGAAGGAAGTTCTTGACTAAGAGTTTTTCATAGGCATTATCGCTATGACGAACAGGCGGGTATGTCCGAATAAAATCCCCTGATTCGTCAATAGTTTTCAACCAGCTGTAAGCAAATGCGGCACTTGGTCTTGCTTTCAATGCTTGCCATTGGTTTTCCAGCTTTTTCTCATGCCATAGATCATCATGATCCAGAAAGGCCACAAACTCGGCTGTCGCATGCTGCAAGCCTCGATTTCGGCTTGCCGCAATTCCCGCATTAGCGTATGGAAATACTTTGATTCTAGAATCATTGACAGAAGAAACGAGGGCCAATGAGTGATCCTGTGATCCGTCATCAATGACGATAAGCTCAAAGTCTTGGAAAGTTTGATTTAAAACAGTATCGACTGTTTCTAAGAGAAACCGAGCACTATTATAAGTATTAAGGATGATAGATATGCTTGGCATCATGACATAAAGTTAAGCGGTTTTAAGGGTGCCTAGTATTTCGTAACGGATTAAATCCTTATAAAGTCTCGCCTTGTCAGTTCAAGGCATTGTCTTGTTAATTTAAGGTGTCGTTGATTAACATCGAACCACTCAACTCTTCTGCAGGCAGTGGCTCACTCTAATCTCCATTTTTATGACCAACAAAAAAAATCGAAAAGAAATAGAAAGGACTGAGAACTGTGGCTAAGCGATAAATCAAGTCGAAGTCACCCAGAAGCTTTTTCTTAGGAGATGACAAAAAATGAAAAACGGACACTAAGAAAACAAAAATATCATTTGCAATATGGCATGGTGTCAGTATTATTTTTTGCCAGGATTCATAGCGGGCCATACGGATATGATGGCGACAGAGCCCCGTGCCCCAAGCAATGCTGAGTAAATATTTTTTGTCTAGTCGATGTTTGGGGATTTTGTGATGAATAAGCATTTTGGGGTTGTACCAGATTTCCCAGCCGGCTTTCTGGATATGGGCTAAAACTTCTAAGTCTTCGCCAGCGACAAAGGAATTATTGATGCGCCCCTTCAATAGAGTTTGCTCTGGCACGTTATCAAGCCAAGCTTGCCGTCGAACAACTAATCCTGCACCAGGCGGTAGCATCCGTTTTTGAGGTCTGTAGCAATGGGCTTGTTCTCCACGGTCTGTGAGTGCTAAGAACGTAGCAATCTTTTCAAAGTTCTCAGGGGGAGCTGTTTCAAACTGCCCATGCACTTTACCGCCGAAAGCGCCTGCTTCAGGATGTTGACTAGCAAAATCGGCAACCTGCTTTATCCAGCTGGATGTCGGAATATTATCGTCGTCTAAGAAAGCGATAATTCCTCCCTGAGCCTCTTCTATCGCTCGCTGTCGGGCAAAGGCTAGTCCTTTCTTAGGCTCAGATATACAACGTAGAAGATAAGGGCAGGCTGTACTGTTTTGATATTGCTGAACAATCTCGCCAGTATTGTCTTGGCTGGCATTGTCAATTATCAACACATCCCACGAGATTGAATCGATGTCTGTTTGAGCATTTAGAGCATTGAGCACCTCTGGTACACGACTTTCGCCGTTATAGGTACAAATTGCCACTGTGATATCGATATTAGCCACGATATTGGTTGCGAATATAGTGAAATCTACGAGATGCGATAATAGATTTCCCTATTTTTGAAGAAATTTGATGAATTAATCGTTCTTCAATTTGAATTTACCAACAAATAGACAAAAGAAATTGTCTTTCTGAATGGAAGAGTAGATACGGGGCCTTTGGGCTAATTAAACCAAAGAGCAAAGAAAAGGAAACGACCGTCAAAGGCGGCCATCAGTTGCCACCAAAAATCGGGGTTGGTGAGCGTTCCGGTTTCTAAATAGGATACAGCGGCCGTGCCTTGCGCCCAGCGAACGGCATCAAAGGTTTCGGGCTCAGTGAATATGCGCTGCAAGTTCAAGCCTACTGGCTCGGTGCCTCGCCAAAAGGGCAGCAATCGATCGCCCGCTAAGATGGTGTCCGCTTCATCCAAAAAGGCCAGCCATTGGTCAATCATCTCTGGCGTTACCGGTACGCCCGGAATCACCCCCGTCTGGTTAGGATTCGGAATCCACTCGTGGTCGTCATCAGTCTCTTGGCGGTAAAGATCCCAGGTTTGGCGGCTCAAGGCCGTCACCTGTTGCAAATGGCCCAGCGCTGCTGCCGGGCGATCGCGATCAATAACTGGCAAGTTAATCAGATGCACCAGGGCGATCGCATCTAAAAACGCATCCGGAAAGACTTCCTCAGGGGGCCGTTCTCGGAGAAAGGGGTAGGGAATCTCAGGATTTTGGAAAAATAGATGGGCCGTATGGTCGAACAGCATCGAGTCATCGTGGGCTAGATAAAAGTCGAGCAGTGCCGCTAACAAGTGGCAATAGCCCCGCAGCCACTGCACATCACCCGCATCCAGCGTGATGCGAAAGTTAGCAGCTTGCGCTTCAGTGATTTGCGTCCAGGTGAGATCGCCATAAATGCGCCACAGCGCTTCGGGATCAGAACCTTCACTATCGGCATCGAAATCAAGATAAGCCTGTCCTAAATTGACCCCCAGCTTCACGGTGTTATCGGCGATCGGGGCCAGGGTGGCTTCTGCCAGCAAAATATCGGCCTCAAACTGCTCTAGTACCTGGCGAGCCTGAGCGTTATTCATCGGGGTAGGGGTCGGATTATCGGGCACGGGCAATCGCAAGATCGGGAAGATCCCTGTCAACGCGCCTTGCGATCGCAGGCCATATTGATACCAGGACTGCCCCAGATTTTCGACGGCATTGGCAAATTGCAAAAAGCCGGTGCCAAAGCGCAGTTCATCATCTTCGATCTGAACGCTCAGCGCTGCGGCCAATTGAGTGGCTCCGACCTCAACTTGGGCCTGCGCTAGGGCGATATTGACCCGCTCCTCAACGGTGAGAGACGTCGTCGAGACTTGCGCGTTGCCGGGGTAAATCGTCGCGCCCAGCGCTATGAGCAATAGCGTTAGTGCTAAAAGACCCGCATTTCGGAACCGCTGATACGCAAGCATCTTGAGGAGTCCTGCTAGAGAGGAGGCGGGGTGCTGAATGACACCGCCTTCTCACTGTGGCGAAAACCATTCTGGAATAGGTGGGTTGGCAACTATCCTTTACACATCCCCGACGCAGCACCGGGCATTTACGGAGCGAGGCGAGCTTTCTTCAGGCGATTTTCTTCATACCAGGCGGCGATCGCCGGTACCCAGGCTTCGAAATGGGGCCAAATTGCTTCACACATTTTCTGGGCTTCGAGCTGAGCGTCGGCCTTCCAGCGCAGGTCGAGCAGGTGCATCAGCGATCGCGGATTGGCCGACACCACCCAATGCTGGCGCACATCAAAGGGGATCAGCCCCCGAGCATGTTCTTCGGCAAAGCCTGCCTCAATTTTTTCTTGATAGCGATGGCAGGCTTGCAGACACCAATCCAAATCGCGCTGGCGTTCTGCAGCGGTGTAGTCATATTTTTTGCCCTGGCGATCGCTGTAAGCGCCGACAGGCCGTAAATAGAAGACTTCGTCCACCTCGCGTTTGCCCATCACCACATCGAGAATACGGCTGCCCGTATAGCGAAAACTTTGCACATCAAAGCTCAGACCAACGCGATGGGTACGGATCTGCTGCATCGTGCTGTGGGGAAACCAGCCCACGTTCAACACAATTTGAGGATGCTCTAAGGGGCCAAAGTGACCACGCCCGCCCTTGAGCAAATTTTTGATCACGACCTCGCCAGCCTGCGCTTCACCGGGCCAGGTATCGCGCTCATGGGCAACAAACCCCTCAGCGTAGTCTTGGTGCATGGCAGCGTAGATGGTTTGCTGAGGGTTGGGGGTTTGAGAAATAACCTCAACGGTAAAGCGATCCATGGGGCTTAGGAAATGTAACAACTAAAAACACGGCAACAGCGGTGACGCGATCGCCACCCCCAGTAAATGCTCCGCTAGACTACCCCTAATCGCGCCACAATCTGGGTGGCCCTCAGTTTCTCTTAACACCCCAATTGCCAGTCAGGCGCGTGAGCGTGTTGCCCAAGCCAAGTGCATTTAATGTTAAAGGCTTTGGAAAGGAGGCTTTCTTCTTATGCCCATCTCATGCACCAGGCTGTTGCTATGCCGGTTGAGATTTGAGCTTGGCCGTGCGATCGCAGTTTTAATCCGTGCTTCCATGACGGTAGGCGGGCATTTGCCAGCGTTCAACCACTACACAGATGATTGGGGCCGGTCGACAAATCTGCTCGCTACCATCCTCTGGCTCATTGATGACGTTGAGCCTCCTAACCAAATAATTTTTGCACCAGCACACCGCAGTGTCGGTCTATTTTTTCTCTCACAAAGTCTGGACTGACATGTGCGTATAGATCAAAATCCTTGCTGGGATTCGTCCCAGACCGAGAAGCAGAGACATCGATCGTCTCAGGGCTGATATTCAAGAACTCGGCAATCTTATCAATACTTTCCCGAATATCCTGAGTTCTCAGCACTAACAGTCGATCGGCAGGTACTGATTTCAGAACGCATTCGTTATGGTCACGCCAGTAGCTCAAATAGCTAGATACGGGCCAGATTTCATCCAAAGTTTTGAGCGCTGTCTCTTCAGGTTCATACTCGAAGTCATAACGACCATAGCGAGCACGCTCTAGAGCACGCCATTTGAGAGTTGCCGAACGAGTCTTGAGGTTTTGATTGATCTCAGAAGCCAACCACGAGAAGGGTTCACGGACAGTATGAATAAACTTGGCTTCAGGATAAAGCTCAGCCAGAACGGATACCGTGTGATGTAAGTAGTGAGAAGCTTCCATCTCAAGACCGAGTTGGCGATCGCGCCACCGCAATAACGCTTTCCACTGACCTTCAGAGTAGTCACCCGCTAGGAAGCGGAGAATGTGGGGAATCGTATCATCATCCATCGGCTCATGCTGAGATGAGTAATGAGCAGCAAACATATACCCGAGGGAGTGTGTACCACTGCGAGGCAGACCGACACAATAAGCCTGAAAACGACGACTGTTTTGCATCGGCAGAAACTGCGACCAAGAAGCCCAAAATGCTTGTTTCCGCATCAACTTTGCTTTTTGAGGCTTGGGTGAATAGCCGTACAGATTCATCGCAGGTTTCATATTTGCCATCAGTCTCAACAACCAAGCACTTTCTGGTCACCCTGCATAGTACCCAAAGCTTAAAGATTTCCCACCTCAAAATCACCGATTGAGTCAATCGGTGATAGGACTCCAGCAATAATGTATGGCCACAGAGAGCATTTCACCTGAGAGCCGATTATCGGTTTCAAGGATGACTCAGCCTAATTCATGAAATTTGTCAGCTCGAGTTCTTCACCCAATCAGTATAGAGTTACTGATTGGGTAGGAACTGCATTGCCGCCCTAGCAGTTGGCTCAGACTCCGCGATTCTGAGCATTTGTTCGATCTCTAGTTGCTCACTACAGCAAGCGGCAGTTTAATCAAGTCATCCCAGATAGCTAAAATAATTAGCTAGCAAGCTTTACAACTCCGAATTCCGTAGGGCTTGTCCTTCCCGCAGGGTATTCTATATTCCGAATTCTGCTAAGTAGGTAGCCATAAATAAACATTACTGTAGGGTGCGTTGTGGTGACAGCCCAACGCACCGCCAGGATTGGCTTTGGTGCGTCACGCTAGGCGATGACACACCCTACGATAATTAGGGCTTTCTACTTATACCAAGCAATTCAAGACTGTCAAGACCTTTAAATTGCTTGAGGATTACAAAAATAGGTTGTGAAACTTACCCACTCTAAGCTCAGCATGCATCGCTCAAAAAGCTCCATAACAGCGAAGGGAAAGGCCTGATTGACTGCCGAAAATTCCAACATCGGTGAGACTTTCGACAGTCAGCTTTGACATGGCCAATCCTACGATAGAGTTAGGGGCTGAAGAGTTTTGTCAGGCAAGTAGAACTGAGGTACTTTGTCGAATAACTGTTCAACTAGAGGCCCGCAGTGTAAATCCACCTTTTTTTGGACAAAATCCATATCGACATGAGCATATAAATCAAACTTTTTGCTGGAATTTTTGCCTGAATGGGAAGCAGACGTGTTGATTGTCTCTGGATGGATGTTCAGAAAATGGGCAATTCGGTCAATACTGTGCTTGATTTCATGGGTTCTCAGCACGAGCAATCGATCTTTAGGAATAACCCTCATGATTAATTCGTTGTGGTCACGCCAGTAGCTCAAGTAGCTCGCAACTGGCCAAACTGCGTCTAAAGCTGCCAGGACTTTTTCCTCTGGTGCATACCGAAACCCATAACGTTCGTAGCGCGCCCGTTCTATCGCTCTCCACATGGGATTTTCACAGGTTTCGAGGTTCTGATTAATCTCAGAAGCCAGCCAGGAAAGAGGTTCACGGACGGTATGAATGAACTTTGCCTCGGGATACATCTCAGCCAATATTGCCATCGTGTGATGCAAGTAATGGGATGACTCCAGCTCAAGCCCCAGTTTGAGATCGCGGCATCGCAGCAATGCCTTCCACTGACTCTCGGTATACGTTCCACTCAGATGACGGAGAAGATGGCTGATTGTAGTCTTTTTCGCGGGTTCATGTTTGGACGAATAACGCGAGCCAAACATATACCCAAAGGAATGTGTGCCGCTACGAGGTAAGCCCACACAGTAAGCGTGAAAACGACGATTATTTTGAGCCGGCAAAAACTGTAAAAGAGGAGCCAAAAATGTCTGCCTCTGAATTCTTCTGGCTGTTTTTGGCTGAGGTGAATAGCCGTACAGATTCATCTTAGCGGTCGAATTCATCATCGGGAAACCTCGAAAACTTTTCATGGTCATCTCAACGCGGGATCACAATCCTGAGGACTCGTGCTAGCTGAAATTATTCAGCGAAAAAGATGCTGAAATCTGACGATCGGTCAATATCAGCTAGCGCCAAAAAAGAGCTTTTTTGAACGCCTCGTTTAACTAATTTTTGAAAAATCTGTAGGCTCTCACTAAGCCGAATCTGGAAGAAATCCCGTAGAAATGCGAATCACTAGCTGAGCAATTCTGGCTCTACCGGGTCAACTATGCAGCCGTGGCAGGAAAATGCCAGCTAATTAGGC
>ERZ1740060.126-NODE-126-length-63901-cov-5.792516_pt1 | contig 63901 bp, 65 predicted proteins | sample MGYA00581743_ERZ1740060 | MGnify/ENA primary metagenome ERZ1740060 (study PRJEB43018, sample SAMN04849235) | marine metagenome | isolation source: floating plastic debris | place: Pacific Ocean | collected 2008-08-27 | study: EMG produced TPA metagenomics assembly... | reverse complement strand
TCCCCCTAATGCGCGCTTCTGGTCTATAGGTTGGCCATTACCGCCTATTAATCCGTATCGACTATTACAATGAAGTCGATATCCGGCAGGGCATCGTCCACATTGTGGGTCCCGAACAAGGCTTCACGCTCCCGGGCATGACGATTGTCTGCGGTGACAGCCATACATCGACGCACGGTGCTTTCGGTGCCTTGGCCCATGGCATCGGCACCAGCGAGGTTGAGCATGTGCTGGCCACGCAGACCCTGATCCAGAAAAAAGCCAAGAACATGCGGGTCACCGTCAATGGCAAGCTGCCACATGGCGTGACGGCCAAGGACATTGTTCTGGCGATCATTGGAGAGATCGGGACCGCTGGCGGAACCGGCTCGGTGATCGAGTATGCTGGTGAGGCCATTCAAGCGCTTTCGATGGAAGGCCGGATGACGATCTGCAACATGTCGATCGAAGGCGGTGCTCGCGCGGGTTTGATCGCGCCAGATGAGCGCACGTTTGATTATATTGAAGGCCGCCCTCGGGCACCCAAAGGCACCGCCTGGGAAATGGCAAAGGCCTATTGGCGGACCCTGCCATCGGACGAGGGTGCCTACTTCGACCGTGAAGTCGTTCTTAACGCTGCCGATCTGCCCCCCATCGTCACCTGGGGAACAAGCCCCGAAGACGTGATTTCGGTAACCGGTGCGGTGCCTGATCCTGCTGAGATCGAGGATCCCACAAAGCGTGCCTCCAAGGAGCGGGCGCTGGCCTATATGGGCCTGGAGGCTGGCACCAAGATGACCGACATCAAGCTGGACCGAGTGTTTATTGGGTCATGTACCAATGGACGGATCGAGGATCTGCGCGAAGTGGCCAAGGTGGTGAAGGACAAAAAAGTCTCCAACACCCTTTCGGCGATGATCGTGCCCGGGTCGGGCCTCGTAAAGCAACAGGCTGAGGAAGAGGGTCTGGATAAGATCTTCATCAAAGCCGGTTTTGATTGGCGCGAGCCAGGCTGCTCCATGTGCCTGGCCATGAATGCTGACAAGCTTTCACCTGAAGAGCGTTGTGCTTCCACGTCGAACCGTAACTTTGAAGGCCGTCAGGGCTTCAAAGGACGCACGCATCTGGTGTCGCCTGCCATGGCAGCTGCCGCAGCCATCGCTGGCCATTTTGTCGATGTTCGCGAGAAATAATGCATGAGCTTCACCTTCTTTTCATCGAAGGCGGAGAAGCGGAAAAGTGGTATTGAGGGCACCGGGCTCTATGCCCGGGAGCCAATAGCCGCCGGTGAGCTGATCGTTGTGAAGGGCGGTCATGTTTTTGACCGGGCGACCCGCGACAGGCTCGCCGAAACGCTGGGGCCGGCTGAAATCCAGATTGAGGATGACGTTTTCATCGGCCCCGCAACCGCAGACGAGCGGTTTGATGCCATGATGCATTTGAACCATTCCTGCGACCCCAATGTCGGCATTCAAGGTCAGGTCTCTTTCTTCGCCATGCGTGAAATCGCTGTGGGCGAGGAACTGAGCTTCGACTATGCAACTGGCGATGATGATGACTGGACGATGGACTGCGCCTGCGGGTCGTCTCAGTGGCGTGGCAAGGTGACAGGCAAGGACTGGCAGCTACCAGATCTCCAGGACCGGTATCGTGGGTGGTTCTCGGCCTACCTGACCCGCAAGATTGGTGGCTGAGCACGAGACCGACGATTGTCCGGCCGGCCTTGTGATTTCATGAAGCGATCGCAGCTGGTGACGACTGTGTAACCGGTTGGTGGTATGGTTGGGGTATGAGCAATCGCTTGCCCGATAAGATGCCGCCAGCGACCAAAAGCCCTCTGGTTGTGGCCGACCCGGCGCTGCGTTTTGCCGGCTGGCAAAGGCACCTGCGATCTGAACGGCGCTTGGCTGATGCGACGCTTTCTGCTTATGGCACGGACGTTACGAGCTTTCTGATCTTTCTGTCGGAGAGTGGAGATGTGTTGGCGGCGCTCAAGAGCTTAAAACCAGCGGTCATTCGACGGTTTCTCGCCGAGCGAGTTGCCGAAGGGGCTAGTGCACGAACCCGTGCCCGCAACCTTGCGTCCATCCGTTCCTACCTCTCCCATCTGGAGAGCGAGGGCATCGCGCAGGCGGCCCCCGCACGCGCGGTGAAGACGCCCAAGCTTCCCGATCGCTTGCCGCGTCCTATCGATGCTGATGCGGCCCTGAAAATGGCGCGCGGCGAAGCTGACGATTTGGAGGCGGAACCTTGGGTGGTGGCCCGAAACGCTGCTGTCTTTGCGCTGATGTACGGTGCCGGTCTGCGTGTCTCTGAGGCTCTGGGGATTACCGCATCGGATGCGCCGCGTGATGGCACCAAATCGACCGCGCTGCGCATCACTGGTAAAGGCGGCAAGACGCGTGTCGTGCCTATTTTGCCCGCCATTGCCGCCGCATGCGATGCCTATGCCAATCTGGTGCCGTTTCGGTTGAAGCCCGGCAAGCCCTTTTTCCGAGGCGTTCGAGGCGGCGCGCTTGATCAGCGCATCGTGCGGCGGGTAACCGAAGCCGCACGCGGACGACTGGGATTGCCGTCCAGCGCAACGCCGCATGCACTACGCCATGCCTTTGCCACGCATTTGTTGGCCAATGGCGGTGATCTGCGCACGATCCAGGACCTTCTTGGGCACGCCAGCCTGTCGACCACACAGGTTTACACCCGCGTAGACAGCACGGCCTTGATGGCAAGCTATCGCGCGGCCCACCCGCGCGCCCGGATGGAGGAATGAGGATGATGAGGCGGTTGACCATCCTCCTGGCCTTTGCGCTCCTCGCGGCGCCTTCACAGGGTTCTTTTGTCGGGGGTTCGCAAGCCTTGGCGCAAAGTCAGGCGACGCTATCGGCTTGGTGCACATTTGACGGCGAAAGCGTGTGGCGCGATCGCGGGGCCGATCAGAATGAACTTGGCCGGATCACCATCGAACTGCGTTGTTTGGACGGTGTCGTAACTGGTGTCCGGGTCCTGGCGGAAACGCGGTGCGGGCGCACCCTTTGCACCTGGAACTGGTCCGAGGAAGCCCGTGCTGAAGAGAGCGCCATCACCGCGATCTTCGCGACTTTTTCCGCCACGCGCCTGATGCGCATTCAGCTCGCCGGCGACCGGATTAATGTTGAGGTCGAGAACGACTACAATCAGGCCGGTCGCGCCAGTGACCAGATGCGGGCCTCGCTCGTGCTCGACAACTAGAATGCTGGCCTTAGAGCCCCGGTCTTGGTTTGATTGTCAGGGGCGCTATTTTCAGACTGGTCAAGCGGTTGCCCTGACGGCGCAGCACGTTGAACCGGAAGCCGTGGAAAGTGAAGGCCTGACCGCGCTCCGGGATAAGCCGTGCTTCGTGGATGACAAGACCTGCTATTGTGGTGGCATCTTCGTCTGGTAGGTTCCAATCCATCACGCGATTGAGGTCACGGATTGGCACGCCGCCCTCGACGACGACCGAGCCATCGGCTTGGGGGCGCACGCCCTCGGCCGATACGTCATGCTCGTCGGTGATATCGCCGACGATCTCCTCCAGAATGTCTTCCAGCGAGATGAGGCCCTGGACCTCGCCATACTCATCGACAACGAGGGCGATGTGCGCCTTGCGCTTCAAGAACGCATTGAGCTGCGCCTGAAGCGTGTTCGTGTCCGGCACAAACCAAGGGGTCTGGGCGATTTCGGTGACATCCACCTGGGCTGGATCACCCTTTGCGCGTAGCGCACGCAGGACATCCTTGGCGTGGATCACGCCGACAATGTTGTCGGAGCGATCCTTCCAAAGCGGAATACGCGTGTAGGGGCTGGCCAAAATTTCATCGACGATTGCCTCGTTCGACCTGTCGATGTCGATTGCCTGCATCTTGGTGCGGTGGATCATCACGTCGGAGACTTCCAGATCATGCAGATCAAGCACGCCGCCAAGCCGATAGCGGTCATCCTTCACCACCGCGCCTTCCTGGTGGAGGAAGTCGAGTTGGCCACGGATTTCCTCGTGCGCCGACAGGACGTCGATGTTTTCCACATCGATGCCGAAGATCCGCAGCAATCCGCGAATGAACCACTGCACCGCGGCTGTGATGGGTGCGAACACGGCAACGACAACCCGGACCACCGGCGCGACAATGGTGGCGAACCGATCGGTGTTGGAGATGGCGAGCGTTTTGGGCAGAACCTCGGCGAAGATCAGCACCAAGGCTGTCATAACAAGGGTTGCGTAGGCCACGCCGCTCTCGCCGAAAAGGCCGGTGAATAGCGCCGTCGTCAGCGCTGACGCCAGGATGTTGACAAGGTTGTTGCCAAGCAGGAGCGCACCGATCAGGCGTTCGCGCGCTTCGGTGAGCTTGCCGACGAGGCCCGCACGGCGGTCACCTGCTTTTTCGCGCTGGAGCATCCGCGCGCGCGAAACGGCAGTTAGGGCCGTCTCAGAACCGGAAAAGAAGGCGGACAGGACCAGAAGGCCGAGGACCGCAAGGCCGGTGAGCCAGATATCGGTGGTGATCATCTTTTAAAGAGCCGTTTGGCGCTCGTTGGGGTCAACGATGGTGTTGAGGAAGGCGCGAACCTGATCTTCGGGCACGTCTTTGGCAACGAAGCTCTGTCCGATGCCGCGTGTGAGAATAAAGGTGAGCGCTCCGCGTGAAACTTTCTTGTCCTGTTTCATGGCCGCCACCAGATCATCCAGTGTCGGCTCAAAACCTGGGATGGCGGCGATATCGGTTGGTAGACCCGCCGCGTCAAGGTGACGGATAACGCGCTCCACGTCTTGGCCGGAGCAGTGACCTAGGAATTGCGAGAAGCGGTGCGCCAGAACCATGCCGATTGCCACGCCCTCGCCATGGACAAGTTTGGCCGGATCGTAGCCGTTGAGCACCTCCAGCGCGTGGCCAAAGGTGTGCCCAAGATTGAGAAGGGCGCGCCGTCCGCCTTCCAGCTCATCGGCGGCAACGACGCGCGCTTTGGCTGCACATGAGCGGGCGATGGCTTCCTGACGCAGAGCCTCGTCGCCGGACAGCAAAGACGTGCCGTTCACCTCAAGCCATTCGAAGAATGCGAGATCATCGATGAGCCCGTATTTGACGACCTCCGCGTAGCCTGCGCGCAGCTCTCGGTCGGGCAGCGTGGTGAGTGTTTGGGTGTCGGCAAGAACGAGAGCCGGCTGATGGAAGGCGCCAACGAGGTTCTTACCGTGCCTGGTGTTGATGCCCGTTTTTCCCCCAACGGAGGAATCAACCTGCGCCAGGAGCGAGGTCGGCACCTGGATGAAGCGCATGCCGCGGCGGGTGATCGCGGCCGCGAAACCGGCAAGATCACCAATCACGCCTCCACCCAGCGCTATGATGAGATCACCGCGTTCAAGCCGCGCATCAAGGATCGCGCTGGTCGCAACTTCGATGCCCTGCCAGCTCTTGGTGCCTTCACCAGGCTTTAGGACGCAGGCTTGGTTGTTGATGCCGGAGGCGTCCAGACTTTCCTGCGTGATTGCCAGATGTTCGGCGGCGACATTCTCATCGGTGATGACGATTGCGCGGCTGCCAGGCGCCGTTGCCGCCATGCGCGGCCCAACTTCGTGCAACAGGTTCGCACCAATGACAATGTCATAAGAGCGGTCGCCAAGGGCAACGGAAACGGTCTTTGTGTCCATGGTGTTGGCTGTCACGATTGGGTGGTGCCGGAAAGAAGATGTTCGCTCAAGGCCACCAGGCAGGACTGCACGACATCGCCATGGGCTCCATCGCGGGATGGAACCGTTAGGTCCGCAAGGGCGTAGTTGCCTTCTCGTTCGGCCATCAGGCGGCGCATTGTGCCTTCTGGGTCCGGCGTTTGCAGCAGTGGCCGATGTGATCGACGGCGCACACGGGTCATAAGCGTGTCGAAGTCGGCCTTCAGCCAGATCGACAGGCCATGCTCGGACACTTCCTGCCGCGTTTGCGGGTTCTCAAAAGCTCCACCACCAAGCGCAATGACCCGGTTTCCTTCCGACAGGAGTCGCGCAATGACCTTGCGCTCGCCGTCGCGAAAATGCGCTTCGCCGTGTCGCTCGAAAATCTCGGGAATGGTCAGATTGGCGGCTTTTTCGATTTCGTCGTCGGAATCGACGAAGTCGACATCAAGCGCTTGGGCAAGCCGTTTGCCAATGGACGATTTGCCAGCACCCATCATGCCAACGATCACGATGGCCCGGCCCGCCAAGGCGTCACGAAGCTGTCTGCCATCGACAGGCTTTGCCGGTCGATTGCTCGTTTCGTCGCGAACCGAAGTGTTTGAAGGGATTGGCGCGGTCATGATAGATTTGCTTAAGCGTTTTCCGACACAGTGAAAAGATGATTGCGCCGACAAGGTAAGCGGTTCCACCCGAACTTCCGCCTTGGATAGGCTTCAGGATCGTTCATGCCGACAACCATCCGTTTGCTCACCCGGCTTGCCATTCTCGCTGCGCTGATCGGTGGGATCATCTATGCGCTCGCGACGTATGTGGAGCCAACACCCGAGCCGGTCTCGATTCGCATCCCAACAGAACGGTTTGAGTAGGACATCGCGATGGCACAGCCCGATGTGGCCCTTTTTCTCGATATGATGGCGGTGGAGCGCGGCGCTTCAGCCAACACGCTTGCGGCCTACCGACGTGATCTGGGTGATTTTGCCGATGACTTTGGCGGGTCCATCAGCGGAGCGAGCACCGAAGATGTCCGTGCGTATCTGGCTCGGCTGGAAGCAGTCGGGGCGAAATCGTCGACGGCTGCACGCCGTTTGTCGGCTTTGAAGCAGTTTTTTCAGTTCCTTTATGCCGAAGGGCTACGCGATGACGATCCTTGTGAGCCTTTGCGCGGTCCAAAGAAGCCAAAGCCATTGCCCAAGGTCATGGATGAAACGACCGTGGACCGTTTGCTGGAGACCGCCAAGCAGGCTGCGAAGGCGGAAGGTATGACGTCCTCAAAACGACAGCGGGCGCTGCGGATGCGGGCGCTGTTGGAGCTGTTGTACGCAACGGGTCTGCGCGTGTCGGAATTGGTCGGATTGCCGCGTTCCGTGGTGAAAAGTCGAAGTGAGGCTTTTGTGGTGCGCGGCAAGGGTGGGCGCGAGCGACTTGTTCCGCTGACGCCTATCGCCAAATCTGCGCTAGCTGCTTACCTGGAGGCGCTTGATGGCGATGAGCGCCGTGGGCGATCGCCGTTTCTGTTCCCTGCTGGTAGCGCTGAGGGTCATCTTACCCGGCAGGCATTTGCTCGTGATTTGAAGGCTCTTGCATCAAGTGCTGGACTCGATGCTAAGGCGATCTCCCCGCATGTCCTGCGGCATGCCTTTGCCAGCCATCTGCTTGCGCATGGCGCGGATTTGCGGGCGGTTCAATCGCTGCTTGGCCACAAGGACATTGCGACCACGCAGATCTATACCCATGTCCTCGACGAACGATTGCATGGGCTTGTCTCGTCCTGTCATCCACTCAGCGATGCGTCGTAACCACCATTGGTAAGGCTGTTGGGGCGTTGTGCTTGACTCTTTTGGGGTGAAAAGCCATGCCTCCCGGCACGCCCGCCCCCTCGTGATCGAACGAGTTGGCGCTCTCAAACTTTGAGGCGGAATGCACACTTACCTAGATTTTGAAAAGCCGGTTGCCGACCTTGAAGGCAAGGTTGCTGAGCTAAAGGCCATGCAAGACGGCGACACCGCCGTGGATGTTGCCGATGAGATTGCAAGGCTTGAGGCCAAAGCGCAGCGCGCGCTGACTGATCTCTACGCTAAGCTGACGCCATGGCAGAAAACACAGATTGCCCGACACCCTGATCGTCCGCATTTCCGGGCCTATGCGACGGCGCTGTTCACCGATTTCACGCCGCTCGCCGGTGACCGCGGTTTTGGCGATGATCATGCCATTCAGGTCGGCATGGCGCGCTTTGACGGCCGTGCCGTGATGGTAATTGGCCATGAAAAGGGCGACGACACATCCTCTCGCCTGAAGCACAATTTTGGGATGGCGCGGCCTGAGGGCTATCGCAAGGCGGTACGTGCAATGGAGATGGCCGACCGCTTTGGCCTGCCCATCATCAGCTTCGTCGATACCGCCGGCGCTTATCCGGGTATTGGTGCTGAGGAGCGCGGTCAGGCAGAAGCCATCGCCCGGTCCACCGAACAATGCTTGGCTGTGAAGGTTCCCTCGGTCAGCATCATCATTGGTGAAGGTGGGTCCGGCGGCGCGATTGCCATCGCGACAGCCAACAAGGTGTTCATGCTGGAGCATTCCATCTATTCGGTGATCTCACCTGAAGGAGCGGCGAGTATCCTGTGGCGCGATTCCGCGCGTGCATCTGATGCAGCATCCGCGCTGAAGCTCACCGCGACTGATCTCATCGACTTGAAGGTCGTGGACGGCGTGATTGGCGAGCCGCTTGGTGGCGCTCACCGGGATCCGGCACAAACGCTCGCTGATGTCCGCCAGACGCTGGCCGACAGCTTTGCCGTCTTTGACGCAGCTCCGGACACGGATTGGCGGGCCGATCGGCAAGAAAAGTTCCTCGCTATCGGCCGCACCCTGAGCAGCTAGCACCGAGATCCGGTCTTCAAGCTGCCACAGTCTGCGCGTTTGGCTAAGGCGTGCCCGGCAGACTGGCATGACGATTGCGTGAGCAGCGACGCGCTCCCCTTTGCCTTGGGATGGCGAAGTGCTAGCGTAGAAATTGGTAAACCTTTCGTAAGCTCGATCTGTCACATGTGAGGGATACGCCCTTAGTTTGTTTCGCGTTGTGAAGGGTCTTGTACTGCATGAGCACCACCGTGCCCTCTGATCGCCCGTCTTCCGGTATCGACCGGCGGTCTTTGACCAAGCTGCTCCTCCTCGCTGGCGTGGCGCCGGCTGTGGCCGCTTGCCAGTCGGAATACTACCCCAAGCACTTGCAACCCTTGCCCACGTCGCTGCGCGTGAAGATGGACAACCTCGCCATGACCGAGGCTGACCCGATCTTTATCCGCATCTTCAAGGAAGAGTCCGAGCTTGAGGTTTGGAAGCAGGGCCCTGATGGCCGCTTCATGCTGCTTGAAAACTATGAGATCTGCACCTGGTCGGGTGAACTTGGCCCAAAGTTCCAGGAAGGCGACCGTCAGGCGCCTGAGGGCTTCTACAGGATCACCCCGGCGCAGATGAACCCAAACTCGTCGTTCTATCTGTCGTTCAATCTGGGCTTTCCCAACGCCTATGATCAGTCGCATGGTCGCACTGGCACGCATCTGATGGTGCATGGAGCCTGTTCTTCGGCTGGCTGTTACGCCATGACCGATGAGCAGATTTCTGAGATTTACGGCCTTGCACGTGAAGCGTTCGAAGGCGGTCAGCGTGCGTTCCAGGTCCATGCTTTTCCGTTCCGCATGACGCCGGAAAATATGGCGCGTCACGCCGATCACGAGCATTTTGCGTTCTGGCAGATGTTGCAGGAAGGCTATCAGCATTTCGAGTTGACCCGCCTGCCACCGCAGGTCGATGTCTGCGACCGCCGCTACATTTTCAACGCCATCGCCGCCGAACAGTTTGCTGCTGCCGAGCAGTGCCCAGAATACACATTGCCGCCGGAGCTTGAAACGGCCTTCAATGCTGCACAGGCTGAACACCAGTCAGCCTTTGAGGTTGCGCTTGCCGATATCCAATCGGGCAATGGGGCCGGCGGTCTTTTTGGGACTGATCAGGTTTTGGTGGCTGAAACCCCTGCTGCGGCGCCTGCGGCTGAGGCCGTTCAACAAGCGTCTGTGCCTTCGCCCGCGCCTGCTCCGACGGTTGCCGCCTCTTCGACGCCTGTTCCGCCCCCGGCCGAAGCTGTTGCAGCAAGTGCTTCCCAACCTGCCGTGACCGCTCCTGTTCCACCTCCCGGTGCAGAGGCTGTGCCAGCGCCAGTCGAGACTGCGGCAAGCGAGGCGGCACCGGCTGACAATTCGTTCTTGTCGCGCGCCGGCAATCTGTTTGACGGGCTTTTCCCTGGCAACTGATCGGCCTTAAGGTCAGAGCGCGCCTTTGACGGCGCTCTGTTTCTTAGCCAGGTCCAATCGCCTTATGCCCGATACCTCTTTCAACGGTCACGTGCTGCACTTCACCGACAGTGACCCCACTGGCGATGAGCGGCCGGTTCTTCTGTTTTTGCACGCCTACACATGCAATGCGGTGCTGTGGGTTGACATGGTCGCCCGGTTTTCAAGCCGATTCCGTTGCCTCGCGCTGGACCTGCCTGGCCACGGACGCTCAGAGCCCACTGGGGCTGCGCGAGACATGGTCTATCTCGCCGACTGTGCTGTTGCTGTGTTGGATGCTGTCGGTGCGCCCAAAGCCCATGTCTGTGGTCTCTCCATTGGTGGGATGATTGCCCAGCATCTGGGGTTCTCGCATGCCGACCGCGTCGCCTCACTCGTGCTGGCCTGCACGACGGGCCGACTGGACCCTGATGCTGTTGGCGTTTGGGATGAGCGGCTCGCTGCCGTTGCTGCCAAAGGGCTTTGGAGCCAAGTGCAGAGCACCATGGAGCGCTGGTATGGTCAAGGCGTTGTGGATCGCTTTGGACCCGACGACCTTGATCCCATCGCGCGCATGATTGCCACGACGACTGTGGAAGGCGCGCTGACCTGCGGTCAGGCCGTCAAAGCCCATGATCTGACGGATCGATTGGGTGATGTGGTTGCGCCGACGCTCGTGGTCGGTGGCGAACTTGATCTTTCCTTTTCTCCCGACCACCCCAAGGCTCTTGTGAGCGCTCTATCGAGCGCGCAGTTGGTGATGCTGCCAGATGCCGGGCATCTCGCGCCGGTTCAGACGTCCAATGCTTTCGCTGCCGCGCTCAGCGGCTTCTACGATCACATCGGGGCGTGACCACGCGCTCAAGCGGACGTGACCTTGGTTGGATTGCGTAAGGCTGATCTGGCCGATAGGCCGGAACGGTGAAACGCCGTTCCATCCTCCTTTTGATGGTTGCCGAAGTGTGCGGCATGAGCCTCTGGTTCGTGTCGGCTGCGGTGCTGCCTGGTATGGTCGCCGAGTTTGCTCTGGCACCAGCCCAGCAGGCCGCGCTTTCCAGCGGCGTGCAAGGCGGGTTCGTTTTGGGTGCTCTGGTGTTGGCCGTGTCCGGCCTGCCAGATCGGATGGACCCGCGTCATCTCTTCGCGTTCTGTGCTGTTGCTGCCGGTCTTGTGAATGCCCTGCTTCTCGTCGTTCCACCCGATACCGGGCTTGCTGTTTTCTTGCGCGTGGCGACGGGCGCCCTGCTTGCCGGTGTTTATCCGGTCGGCATGAAGATCGCCGTGGGATGGGGCACAAAGGACCGCGGCTTTCTTGTCGGCGCCTTGGTGGCCTCCGTGGCGTTTGGGTCCGGCTCTCCGCACTTCCTGGCGCTCACTGGCGGAGCCGATTGGCGAACTACGGTCGTTTTGGCTTCCTCATTGGCCGTTGTTGGCGGGCTTTTGGCATTGGGAGCCAAGCTTGGCCCTCACCACGTCAAAGCCCCAGCCTTCAACCCGCGCGCGATCCTGACCATGTGGACCAACAAGGGCGTTCGCCTGGCAACGCTCGGCTATCTGGGTCACATGTGGGAGCTCTATGCGATGTGGGCGTGGATCGGGCTCATTGCCGTCGCGTCCTACCAGACCGCCATGCCGACCGACGAGGCGTTGCAGCTTGCGACACTGACGGCCTTCCTGGTGATTTCCATCGGCGCGATTATGTGTGTTCCAGGCGGCTGGCTGGCTGACCGCATCGGCAAGGCTCGAGTGGCTGCTGGAGCTATGGTGATCTCAGGCGGTGCAGCCGTTCTGGCAGCTGCGACCTTCGGTGGACCAGTGTGGCTGGTTCTGATTGTGCTTTTGATCTGGGGTGCGAGCGTGATCCCGGATTCACCGCAGCTTTCCGCGCTCGTGGCAGATCACGCGCCTGCCGATCAGGCTGGCAGTTTGCTGACACTGCAAACTGCTCTGGGCTTCGGGCTCACAATGATCACGGTGCAGATGACGCCCGTTCTGGCCAGCTGGTGGGGATGGCAGCCGGTGCTTCTGATCATGGCGCTCGGGCCGGTCGTTGGTGTCTGGGCAATGCGCGTCTTAATGCGCTACCGGCTCTGACGCGGTCGCCTAAACCGCGCCGTGGCAGTGCTTGTACTTCTTGCCTGACCCGCACGGGCAGGGTTCGTTCCGACCGACCTTGCCCCAAGTGGCGGCGTTTTCTGGATCACGCTCGCCAATCGGCACGGGCTCGCCGCGCAGGGCCGCCATACCGGCAGCTGCCTTGGCCATGGCCGGCGAGAGCGGTGCTGCTGCCGCCATTTCCTCTTCGCCGGTCTGCGGGTTGGCGTGATGGCCTTGTCCGGGGATAGCGCCTTCGGACGGCAGTTGCGGTGGTGCCTCGGTGCGGACTTCAACCACCATCAACTGTTTGGTGACGGTCTCTCGTAGATTGGCGAGCAGCGCCTCGAAGAGCTGGAAGGCCTCAGTGCGATACTCCTGCAACGGGTCACGCTGGCCGTAGCCGCGAAAACCGATCACAGAGCGCAGATTGTCGAGGGTGGAAAGGTGTTCGCGCCATAGGCCGTCGAGCGTTTGCAGAAGAACAGCGCGCTCGACCTGGCGCATGACATCAGGGCCAAACCGGGCAACGCGGGCCGCATACGCCTCATCGGCGGCGCGCTTCAAACGTTCCATCACATCGTCTTCGGCAATGCCCTCCTCGTCGGCCCAACCGACGACTGGAAGATCGAGGTTAAACACCTCTTTCACCCGTTCTTGCAGGCCCTCGGTTTCCCACTGCTCCGGATAGGCTTTCTCGGGAATGTGAGCGGCCACCATGTCTTCGATCACATCATGGCGCATATCCCGAACGGGCTCGGCGAGATCGTCCTCTTCCATCAGCTCCAGGCGCTGATCAAAGACGACCTTGCGCTGGTCGTTCATGACGTTGTCGAACTTCAGAAGGTTCTTGCGGATGTCGAGGTTGCGCGCCTCGACCTTTTGCTGGGCTTTCTCCAGCGCCTTGTTGATCCAAGGATGGATGATCGCCTCGCCTTCTTTTAGGCCGAGCTTTTGCAGCATTCCGTCCATACGGTCTGAGCCGAAGATGCGCATCAGATCGTCTTGCAGAGACAGGAAGAATTTGGAGTGACCCGGGTCGCCCTGACGACCTGAACGGCCGCGCAACTGGTTGTCGATGCGTCGGCTTTCGTGGCGCTCGGTGCCGACCACATAAAGCCCGCCAGCATCAAGAGCTTCTTGCTTCAATTGGGCGACTTCGTCGCGGATTGCCTGCGCTTTGGAATCCTTGTCCGGTCCGTCTTCCAACTCGCCAAGCTCTTCTAGGACACGCATGTCCGCATTGCCGCCGAGCTGAATATCGGTGCCGCGACCTGCCATGTTGGTGGCGATAGTGACGGCGCCGGGCACGCCCGCCTGGGCAACGATGAGCGCCTCCTGCTCGTGGAAACGGGCGTTGAGAACCTGGTGCGGGATCGGCGGGTTCTTGCCCTTGGTGGTCTTGGCCAGTTCCCGCAGATGCTCGCTTGCGTCTTTCAGGAACGCCGCCAGCGCATCTTCGCCTTTGTCGACATTCTCAGCCTGTTCGCCAAGCTTGTCGGCAATCCCGGTGACGGCCTTTTTGTCGGACAGGATTTGCGAGAGAAGCTCAGACTTCTCGATGGATGTGGTGCCCACAAGGATGGGCTGGCCGCGTCGCTGGCAGTCGGCGATCAATGCGACAATTGCGCGGTATTTGTCGTCGAATGTGCGATAAACCTCGTCATCATCATCGATGCGGGCGACCTGCACATTGGTCGGGATTTCGACCACTTCCAGGCCGTAAATGTCGCCGAACTCTTCAGCCTCCGTTGAGGCCGTGCCTGTCATGCCGCCCAGCTTGTCGTAAAGGCGGAAATAGTTCTGGAAGGTGACCGAGGCGAGCGTCTGGTATTCGGGGTTGATGCGCACCAGCTCCTTAGCTTCAAGCGCCTGGTGGAGGCCATCGGAGAAACGGCGGCCTGGCATCATGCGGCCAGTGAATTCGTCGATGATGACGACTTCATCGTTGCGGACGATGTAGTCCTTGTCGCGCTGGAAGAGTTGGTGGGCGCGCAACGCTTGGTTCATGTGGTGCACGACCTGGATGTTCTCGACATCGTAAAGGCTCGTGCCGTCCTGAATGAGGCTTGCCTCGGACAGGATTTGCTCCAGGGCTTCGGATCCAGATACGGTAAAGTTCGCCGTGCGATGCTTTTCGTCGACTTCGTAGTCTTCATCGGAGAGCTTTGGCACCAGCTAGTCGATAGCTGTGTATCGCTCTGACTTGTCGGCAAGCGGGCCAGAGATGATCAGTGGTGTCCGGGCCTCGTCGATCAGAATGGAGTCCACCTCATCGACGATGGCGAAGCGATGGGCGCGCTGGGCCATCTCCATGCGGCGATACTTCATGTTGTCGCGCAGATAATCGAACCCAAGCTCATTGTTGGTGGCGTAGGTGACGTCGCAGGCGTAGGCCGCGCGGCGCTCTTCATCGGTCAGCCCATGAACGATCACACCTGTGGTCAGCCCGAGAAAACTGTAAACCTGGCCCATCCAGGCAGAGTCACGACGGGCGAGGTAGTCGTTGACCGTCACGACGTGCACGCCTTCGCCCTCAAGGGCGTTGAGATAGACCGCGAGGGTTGCGACGAGGGTCTTGCCTTCGCCGGTTTTCATCTCCGAGATCTTGCCCTCATGGAGCACCATGCCGCCGATCAGCTGAACATCATAATGGCGCTGGCCAAGCGAGCGTTTGGCGGCTTCGCGAACGGTGGCAAAAACCTCCGGAAGCATTTTGTTGAGCGTTTCACCTTCGCCAAGGCGGCCACGGAATTCATCAGTTTTTGCTTTCAGCGCCTCATCGGAGAGGGCTTCCATCTCCGGCTCAAGGGCGTTGATGGTGTCGACCTGGGCTTGATAGCCTTTCACGACGCGATCATTGGACGTGCCGAACAGTTTCGAGGCGATTGAGCCGAGGCCAAGCATGCTGGGTGAATCTCCACGCACCCTTGAGCCATCGTGACGATGTTTGGCGGGCGCTGTTGTCAAAAACGGTGCATCGCCCAAGGACCTCGAAAAGCCCGATCAGACGGCGAAAAAGCGCAACACAGATAAGAATGGCCCCCAAGCTTGTCAACGTGGGCAATCCACGCCATGGTCCGGCCCCAATTGCCAGGGCAGGTCCCGCGATCGCCCGATATTTCCAATTAAGGAACCTCCCATGACGCACCGTATTCTCTCCGGCCTGGCTGCGGCCGCTGCTGCCGGCCTATTGAGCATTGGCGCTGCTGCACCGGTTTCGGCGCAGGACGCGATGGATCCCAGTACCGTTCTGGCCGTTGTCGACGGCTATGAAATCACCGAGGAAGAGGTGGCGCTGGCAAGCCAGGACTTTGCTCAGCAATTGCAGCAAGTGCCCGGCGAGCAGCGCCGCGCTGTGATTGTTGATGCGCTCATTGATCTGCACCTTCTTGCCGGTGCGGCCGATGAGGAGGGATTGGACGAGACAGACGAGTTCCAGCGCCGCATGGCTTACGAACGGGCGCGCACACTTCGCACCGCCTATCTGGTGGATGTCATCGCAGCTGATGTGACCGAAGAGTCGATCCGGGCGGCCTATGATGAGGCGGTTTCTGAGTTTGAGCCGGTGCAAGAACGCCGCGCGCGTCACATCCTCTTGGAAAGTCAGGATGAGGCGATGGACGTCATCGCCGAGCTCGATGGCGGCGCCGACTTCGCGACCCTCGCCAGCGAGCGATCAACCGGACCGAGCGCTGCCAATGGCGGTGACCTTGGGTTCTTTGGTCCAGGTCGCATGGTGCCGGCGTTCGAAGAAGCAGCCTTTGCCTTGGACGTTGGAGGGTACTCACAAGAACCGGTGGAGACGCGCTTTGGTTGGCACGTCATTCTGGTCGAAGAGGTGCGCGAGAGTGCGCCACCGTCCTTTGAAGAGCTCGGCCCGCAAATTCAGCAGACCATGTTGCAGCAGCGGTTCACCGATTCCATTTCCACGCTGCGCGATGGCGCTGAGATCAGCTATGAAGTGGAAGGTCTCGAACCGCCACTTGTTCCCTAACGCGCTTCTTGTCTGATCTGAATGGCACCACCGCACTACCCATCCCCGTTCACGCCGGCTGAGCAACCTTCCGTCCTGCCCGTTGACGGTGCCCGCCTATCAACGGCCGCAGCGGGCATCGCGTATGCCGACCGAACCGATGTCCTGTTGATGACCTTCGATGAAGGCACCAGCGTCGCCGGGACTTTTACGCAGTCGGCCTGTGCCTCGGCGCCCGTGGACTGGTGCAAGACGCTTCTGCCTACTGGCAAGGCGCGGGCTCTGCTGGTCAATTCCGGCAACGCCAATGCCTTTACCGGTCTAAGAGGGCGCGAAGCGGTGGAGCTTTCCGCGCGGCTTGTGTCGGAGGCGACAGGTCTGCCAGCGGGCGGCGTGTTTCTGGCGTCGACGGGTGTTATCGGCGAGCCGTTGCCGGCGGAGAAGTTTTCGGCCGTCATGTCAGAGATGGTCGGTGCGTTGTCGTCAGAGGGCGACAGCTGGTTTGAGGCTGCCAAAGCCATCATGACGACCGACACCTACCCAAAGGTGGCATCGCGAACCGTCGAGCTTGACGGTGAGACCATCACGCTCACCGGGATTGCCAAGGGTGCCGGCATGATCGCGCCGGATATGGCCACCATGTTGTCGTTCATTGCGACCGACGCGGCCATTGCGCACGGGCCGTTGCAGTCGCTTATCCGCCACGCGGTTGATAGGAGCTTCAATCGGATCACCATCGACAGCGATACGTCGACGTCCGACACGGTGCTGTTGTTCGCGACAGGAAAGCGCCTCACCGATGATCCCATCGTGGCGCTCAATGACCCCAGGGTCACGGTTCTGCAGGCTGCGCTCGACGAGCTCTCGCTTGATCTGGCCCATGCGATTGTGAAGGACGGTGAGGGGCTGACAAAGTTCGTCACCGTGACGGTTGAAGGGGCAAATTCCGACGAAAGCGCTGATCGGATCGCGCGTTCCATAGGAAACTCCCCACTGGTGAAAACAGCCTTTGCTGGCGAGGACGCCAATTGGGGCCGTGTGGTCATGGCCATCGGCAAAGCCGGCGAGCCTGCTGATCGCGACCGACTGTCGATCTGGTTCGGCGCCAAGGGAGACGAACTGCGCGTTGCCCACCGTGGTGAGCGGGATCCGGCCTATCGCGAAGATGAAGCGGCGGCCGTCATGCAGCATCCAGAGATCACCCTGCGCGTTGATCTGGGCCTCGGCGATGGCAAGGCGACGATCTGGACCTGTGATCTCACCAAGGCCTATGTCGCGATCAATGGCGATTATCGCTCGTGACGCTGCGCCTCGTTCTGGTTGCCGCTGCAGCTCTTATCGACGCTGATAACCGTGTGCTGATTGCCCAGCGCCCCGAAGGTAAGGCGATGGCCGGGCTGTGGGAGTTTCCCGGCGGCAAGGTGGAAGCGGGCGAACGACCGGAGGATGCGCTGCTACGCGAACTCCATGAGGAGTTGGGGATTGAAACGCAGACGGCGTGCTTGGCACCGCTGACCTTCGCCAGCCATGGCTATGACGATTTTCATCTCCTCATGCCGCTTTATGTTATTCGGAAATGGCAGGGCACGCCCTCTCCCAAGGAGGGGCAGGAGCTCGCGTGGGTGCGCCCCAATCGCCTGCGGGACTACCCGATGCCGGAAGCTGATGCGCCGCTTATCGCGCCTTTGATCGATCTGCTGTGAGATTGGGCTCCGCCTTTTTGTTGCCCTGGCGGAAAAGGCTTGGCGCGGGTTGTGCCTTACCCTTCGGTCAGTTCTTCACCCGGATTAAGTGCGTATAAACCCGGCATAGTTTACCCCTTTAAGTTGAAGTTGGGGAGTTTTGCCGGTGTATTCCACGCAAGGGTTGTATCGACCCGTCGCAGCGATCGATCTGCGACGCTATCCTCAGATGCAATCTCTCATCGCAGCCTGGAGTGATGCTTCCCCTGAGGAGGTCTGTGATCTGGTCAACGGACCGGTCGCCGAGTTTGCTTCTTCGCTCGTCCTTGTGGAGGAGGAAGAGGACGGGCATTTTCGCTATCTGCACTATGGCGAGGAGGTCGGAGAGGCGGCCCTTCTGGAGATGCATGGCAAGACAACGCGCGATTTTGTGACCGGCATCGGCAACTTTTTTGCTGAGTCTTATCGCGATTGCTTGGAGCAAGGCCGGCCTACCTTCTCGGTCAATCGCGCCAAGCGAACCCATGTTACCCATAGCTGGCGGCGTCTTTTGCTTCCCCTGAAGGCTGCGCCTGGGAAACGGTCGCGCGTGCTGGCGCTTGTCCATATGGTCGCGGGCGTTCGAGAGGTTCTGACCGACTTTACACGCGACAAGGGCCTCCTTGGCGGGACGCTGGAGCCCGTTGCGGTTGCAGACATAGTCTCGGATTTTGCCGTTCTTTCTCTGACCGACCCGGTCGATCTGTTCGGCCTGCGGCCGGCAAAACTGCTCAGCGATCTCTATGGGCGTCCTCTTTCGTTAGCGGAGATCGATAGCGTGCTTAACGCCCCCGATGGCGTGACCGTCGTCAATCGGTTCCTCCCTGACTCGATGGAACGCTTCGGGCGAAACCTGCTTCTGAAGATTTCCGGCGACGAGCAGCAGCCGCTTTTTCTGATCTCCGATGAATCAGAAATGATGGAGATGAGGTCGGCAGCCGAAGAACGCCGCGAGGCGATGGAGGATTTTGCGCAGGTTGCTTCCGACTGGATGTGGGAAACCGATCAGGACCATGTGTTCACCATGGTCAGTGCAGCCATTGATGACGTTGCCGGGATTTCTCACAAAGCGCTCATTGGAACCTCGCGTCTGGCCTTGGCCAAGTCGTCGGGTGACCTGGACGCGTTCCATGGGCACAAAAAGGATCTTGATGCTCGTCGCCCGTTTCGAGACTTCACCTACCAATTGGTGCGTGATGACGACAGCCGGGCTTGGGTTCGTATTAACGGCAAACCGCGCTTTGACCGCAAAGGAACGTTTTTGGGTTACCGCGGCACCGGGCGTAACATTTCCGCCGAGGTTGAGGCCCGCCAGGAGGCTGCCGATCGCTCCGATGAACTTGCCGAGGCGCAACGCACTGGCCGGCTTGGGTCATGGTCGCGAGCTTTCGACGCGACAACCGTTCAAATCAGTCCTGAGCTTCATGAGATACTGGATCTTCCCTGGAGAGAATCAGAACTGGAACGTGAGCCTCTTGAAGCGCTGATGCCCGATGCGTGCCGACGGGAGATGCTTGCCTGTTTTGAGAAGGTCAAAGAAACCGGTGAAGAGTGCCACGTCGACGTTCAGTTTCGCCAGCAGTCGGGTGAAACAGTTGATCTCTCGCTCACAGCCCGCCCGATGTTTGATCATGCGGGCGACATCATAGGCGTTAGAGGCACGGCGCAAGATATATCACCGCGTAAGGCGGCCGAGCGCGAGCTTGAAAAGCTTGCCTATTTTGATGCGCTGACAGGTCTTGGAAACCGCTCCTATTTCACGCGGGAACTTGAGGCCATTTTGTCAGCCCCGAAGGATGATGGGGAACTTTCCGGCCTATTGGTTCTCGATCTTGATCGGTTCAAGGAGGTCAATGATTCGCTCGGACACGCAGCAGGCGATGAACTGCTTCGACGCGTTGGTGAACGGCTGGTTCTCGCGTCGGGCCTTGAGGCGATCGTTTGCCGTCTGGGCGGTGATGAGTTTGCTGTGATCGTGCGCGGCGTGGTCAACGCTGCTGACCTGGCCATTGTCGCTAACTCGATCCTTTCGACGTTTAGCTCGCCCATTGACCTTGGCGACGATTCGGTTCGCGTTGATTGCAGCATAGGCATGGTCCTGATCCCCACCCAGACCAATGTCGCTGAGGAGGCCATGCGTTTTGCCGATTTGGCGCTTTATGAGGTGAAGTCGCGTGGCCGCGGCCGGGCACTGTTGTTTCATGGTGAGCTGGACGAGGGCGTGCGCGATCGTCTCAACCTTGCACACGATCTCGGCGAGGCTCTGCGTTCCGATGGCCTGGATGCGCACTATCAACTTCAGGTCGATATCGTTCACGGCAAGGCGGTGGGTTTCGAGGCTCTTGTGCGCTGGGATCACCCTGAGCGCGGCATGGTGCCGCCTTCCCAGTTCATCCCGATCGCCGAAAGTTCGCGCCTCATTGCCGACCTTGGGGAGTGGATGGTGCGCCAGGTGTGCCGGCAGGGGGCAGCCTGGCTGGATGCCGGTGGTGCGCCCATCGAGCTGGCCGTCAATCTGTCGGTGGCTCAGCTTTGGCACCGCGATGTTGAACGCGATATCGGTGTATCGCTGGAAGAGACCGGCTTTCCGCCGCACCTCTTGTGCGTGGAGCTGACGGAAAGTGTCTTTGAACGCGAAGCGCTGGGACGGATGAAAGCGCTGTTTGAGAGTCTGAAATCCATGGGCGTCAAGCTGGCGCTGGATGATTTTGGCACCGGTTATTCATCGCTGAGCTATCTCAGCGAAATGCCCTTCGACAAGTTGAAGATTGACCGTTCGTTCGTGCGCAACTGTCATCAGAACACCGAGACGGTCCGTCTGCTTCAAGGCATTGTGGGTTTGGGCAAAGGTCTCGACCTCGACCTGTTGGTGGAAGGGGTGGAAAACGAGGACGAGCTGCTGACGGCGGCCAGCCTGGGCATCGATCTTGTCCAAGGGTTCCTTTTTTCAAAGCCCAAGCCCTTTCATGAGGCTTGTCTTGATGCCGCGGCGCTGGAGTCTAAGCTGGGCCTCCAGCCGGTGATGTGGCGTGATGGCGCAATGCCAAAGCAGATGCCAGAAACGCGACCAGCCTTTATGGAGCGGATGCGACAGCGACTGGGCCTTTCAGCACCTGATATTGACCCGACACGTGATGAAGCAGTGCGACGGACCGGTTAAATGCCGGATTGCAGAAAAGCGGTTTGTTAACGGCGCTGTGCTAAGGCGAAGGAAAGGAGATTGTTGATGGCCAAACTTGCTTGTTTCCTGCGCGATGAAAATGGCGCAACGGCCATAGAGTACGCTCTTGTCGCTGCCGGTTTGACAATCGCGATTATCGGCACCATCGGTTTGGTTGGCGGGTCATTGAGTGACCTGTTTCTTGCAATCGCGGGCGGCCTCCCAGAGTAAACCGCTAAAGCCCGGCTTTCTCCCCTGCTGCTTTTTCGTCCGTTCCTAGAGCCTCAGCCAAACTTGTTCGGGCTGAGCCAGGTCTTAGCGGTTTTTGCTGGATCTCAGAGGGCGCCCATCCAGAAAATGAGATGATCTGGAAGGTCGCGCGAATGCGGCCATCAGGATCGCTATACTTGTCTGCGTAAAGTTGGGCGGCACGCACCGCTCGCGATCGGGTCCATGGTCTGCGGGAGCGCTGGCGTAAAATGTTGGTTGCGGCCATGGCGCGCAAATCGGCCATCAGCGAGAACAGCGTGTCATAGCGAACCGTCAGCGTGTCGACATCGGTGACCGGCAAAGCGAAGCCGGCACGCTGCAAAAGGCTGCCAAAATCGCGCACATCGACAAAAGGCATGACCTTTGGGCTGGCGCCACCTGTGGCCTCCGCCTCCTCTTGGGTCAGCACGTCGCGCAACTCATTCAGGGTTGCCCCGCCGACGAAGGTGCCCAGAAACAGCCCGTCTGGGCGCAGCGCCCGGCGTATTTGCACAAGTGTCCCAGGAAGATCGTTGATCCACTGCAGCGCCAGCAGGCTGGTGATGAGGTTTGCCTTGTGCGTTGCAAGCGGCAGGGCTTCCAGGTCGCCGACCAGCGTTGGCGTTCCGGCATCCACCATGACCGGGGTCGCTTCAACCAGTCGGACAAGGCTCTGTACACGCGGGTTTTCGGCCAATCTGGCAGCCACCCGTCCGTCATCGTTGGACAGATCAATCGCCGTATCGAAGGACCGCTCGACAGCGGCCAGACGTTCGTCCACATCGTTGAGAACGTGATCGAGCAGAAAGCCTGGGTCGCGCGCGCCGGGCCTCTGGGCAAGCTTTTCTGCCCGACGTCGGCGCTGGCGCAGCAGGGCACGATCGAAAAGCTTGGGCGCAGCTTCAGCCACGGCGGTCGGATTGTGTTGGAAAGCTCATGGGAACCGTCTCGCACCCGTTTTGACTTGCTGGCAACCCCAATGGGGCAAGTGCTCATGACGCTGGACGGATATTAATCTACGACTTAAGGATAGGGCAATGCAGCATCAGGTGCTGCACTGCACCCTAGCCGGTCGGGGGACCTATGGCTGACCAAATGGCCAAAGACGTGGCCAAGTCTGTGCGTATGCCTACACTGTCTGCACCTCTTATGGGTGCGCAGGCGGTTCAAGGACTGAGATCCGGCCTTGCCGGGCTTTTGAACTTTGTCGTGCCACCAAGCTGTCCGGTCTGCCGCACCATGGTTCAGACCGATGGCGGATTGTGCGCCTGCTGCTGGAAAAAGGTCCCGTGGATCGAAGAACCGGTTTGCAATCGGCTGGGTCTGCCTTTGGCCTATGATCTGGGTCCTGGTGCGGTCTCTGCAGAAGCCTTGGCGAACCCGCCCTATTTCGATCGCCTTCGTGCTGCCTGCGCCTATGACGGTGTGGCGCCGCGGCTGATTCATGCGCTCAAATTTGCCAACCAACGCTATCTTGCCGAGTCGCTCGGCGCCATGATGGCGCGGGCTGGGCGCGCGCTTTTGGACGAAGACAATGTAATCCTGGTTCCGGTGCCGCTTCACCCGTGGCGGCGCATGCAACGCCGCTACAATCAGTCGGCACTGCTTGCGGGCGCAATAAGTGCATTGACTGGCGTTCCGGTCGTCTATGACGCTGTTCGGCGGGTTAAGCGAACCCGCCAACAGGTGGCGCTTTCACGCGGTGAGCGTTTACGGAACCTACAAGGTGCGTTCTCGATCACGCCCAAAGGCCAAGCGGAGCTGGCGGATCGGTCCATCATTCTCATCGATGATGTGCACTCCACGGGCGCAACGTTGAACGCGCTCTCGCAGACCATCACGGCCATGTCCGGTTCGGTTCGGGTGCGCCGCGTCGATGCTTTGGTCTTCTCGCTCAATATTGCTGCTGGCGACCCAGTCACCATATAAGGGCGCTTTAGGGTCGATTGCTTCCCCAATCGGCCCGAAGTGCTGGAGATAGGGCGTAATGGCCAATGTGACGATTTATACCCGCGCCATGTGTGGGTTTTGCGCGCGAGCGAAGAGCTTGTTAACGCAGAAGGGCGCGGCTTTCGTGGAGCATGACGCCACTTTCAAGCCGCAGATAAAAGCAGAGATGATCCAACGCTCAAACGGGCGTGCGACGTTCCCGCAGATTTTCGTTGGCGACACCCATGTTGGCGGTTGCGATGATCTGTTTGCGCTGGAGAACGCCGGCAAGCTTGACGCGTTGCTGGCAAGCTAACGGCACGACCAAGGAATAGCCTGATGCGACTGGGATTGGTGCAGATGCGATCTGGCCGCAGCCTCGATCAAAACGTTGAGGCAGCGGCAACGTTCATATCAGACGCCGCGTCGCAAGGTGCGCGCTACGTTCAAACGCCGGAAATGACCACCCTGGTTGAACGTGATCGCAAACGCTTGGCTGCTGAGATTACGGCCGACGCCTGTGCCCGCGCTGCCGATCGGTTCAGCCAACTGGCAGCACGTCACAAGACATGGCTGCATATTGGTTCAATGGCAGTGCCGGTCGCTGATGGACGGTTTGCCAATCGTGCGCATCTTTTCGCTCCCGATGGCCGGCTGTCTGCGACCTACGACAAGATCCATATGTTCGATGTTGATCTGGACAATGGTGAAAGTTGGCGCGAAAGCGCGATCTATGCACCTGGCGACAGCAGCGTTGTTGCCTCGCTCACGGATGGCTCTGAAGAGGTGCAGGTTGGTCTGGGCATTTGCTACGATTTGCGCTTTGCCGCGCTTTTTCGCCAACAAGCGCAGGCCGGTGCTGATCTTTTGACTATGCCGGCTGCCTTCACGCGTCAGACGGGCGAGGCCCACTGGCATGTGCTGCTGCGCGCTCGTGCCATCGAAACCGGAAGCTATGTCGCGGCTGCTGCCCAAGGTGGCTTGCATGAGGACGGTCGCGAGACCTATGGCCATTCCCTCGTGATCGATCCGTGGGGCTCTGTGGTCGGTGAGAAGGCGGATGATGAACCCGGCGTTCTCTTCGCCGACATTGATGTCGGCCAAGTCGCCGCCGCTCGCCAGAAGATACCAGCCTTGCAGCATGATCGCGCCTTCGAAGTTACATCGGCTTCTGAGAAAACAGATTCTGATCGGGCCGTCGCATGATTTCCTTCCGGCTTTCTTGTGAGAATGGGCATCCGTTCGAAGGCTGGTTCCGCGGCAGTGATGATTTCACGGCGCAATCGGACAAGGGCCTTTTAAGCTGTCCGGTTTGCGGCAGTACCAAGGTCGAAAAAGCGCTGATGGCACCCAATGTGTCGACCGCGCGCGGCAAGGAAAAGGCCGCTCAAGAGGTTCGGCAAGCGATCGCTCAGGCCCATGCGGCCGTTGCGGCCGAAGACCAAGCGGCATCCTCACCGTCCAAGCCGGTCGACGGTGAAGTGTTGGGCGGGGTACCCGCGGCGACCGCACCGGTCGTCGCGATGAAGGATCTGCCTGAACCTGTGAAGGCCTATCGCGAAGCTGTTCGGAAGCTGCGTGGTGAGGTCGAAGCGTCGTCAGAAGATGTCGGCAGGCGCTTTGTCGATGAGGCCCGTAAGATGCACTATGGCGAGGCCGAAGAGCGTGCCATTCGTGGAGAGGCGAGCCTTGAAGATGCTGCAGCGCTCGACGAGGAAGGGATCGACGTTTTCGTGCTTCCGACCTTACCTGAGGACGGCCACTAGAACCGTCAGCCGGCTGGGCGAGCGGCCAGCACCATGTAGTTCACATCCAGGTCGTTGGGGATACGCTTCCAGCTATCTTCCAGCGGGTTGTAACCAACACCTGTGCGGTCGACGATCGCCATGCCTGTGGGCTCCAGGGCGCTTGCAAGCTCCTCGGGCTTCACCAGTTTCTCATACTGATGCGTTCCCACGGGCAGCCAACGCAAAAGGTGTTCGGCGCCAATGATGGCCATGAAGAAGGCCTTGGCCGTGCGGTTAATGGTGGCGATCACCATCAGGCCACCAGGTTTCACCATTGCAGCACAGTCGGCCACGAAGCTTTCGACATTGGCGACGTGTTCGACCACTTCCATGTTCAACACGATGTCGAATTGCTCGCCTGCTTCTCGCATGGCTTCGGCCGTCGTGGCGCGATAGTCGATCTGAAGACCCTGCTCCTGGGCATGGACGCTGGCAGTTCCGATGTTCTTTTCGGAGGCGTCCACGCCAACCACGCCAGCGCCCAGGCGCGCCATGGGTTCGCACAGCAGCCCGCCGCCGCAGCCGATATCCAAGCCGCGTAGGCCTTCGAAAGGATGGGCCGTCTTGTCATCGCGGCTGATATGCTCGCCGACCTTCTCGCGGATATAAGCGAGCCGAACCGGATTGATTTTGAGCAGTACGCCGAATTTTCCTTTGGGATCCCACCTTTCGGCAGCAAGGGCAGAGAAGCGCTCAACTTGTTCAGGATCGATGGAACTTGTGGAATTGGTCATACAAGACTGCGTCCGCGGTGATGGTCCAGCAACTCACTATAGGATCACAGGTCAGGTACGCCAGTGGCCTCATGTCGCGGATTGTGGGCGACATCTGCCAGAATGGAAAGACGGGGCCAGTTTTGGCCCCGTCTTGAGCCTGACTGATCAGGCTGCCGATACTTCGCGCAAGAAGGTGTCCACCTCTTCACGCAGCTTGTTCGACGTGCCGGTCACGTCGTTGGCGGCAGTGTTCACCGTGCCGGCGGCAGTTGAGGTTTCACCTGCTGCGTTCTGCACCAGTTCGACGTTCTCGGCGACATGGGTTGTGCCCTGAACAACCTCGTTGACCGATGCGGATATTTCCGCCGTGGCCGCGCCCTGCTCTTCGGTAGAGTTGGCGATGGTGTCGATGGTGGCATTGATGGTTTCCATCACGGTGCCGATCTCGCGGATCGACATCACCGTCTCGCCAGTGGCTTCCTGAATGGCACCGATCTGTTCGGAGATTTCTTCGGTGGCCTTGGCGGTTTGACTTGCCAGCGTCTTCACCTCCGAGGCCACGACAGCAAAGCCCTTGCCGGCTTCACCGGCCCGCGCCGCTTCGATGGTGGCGTTGAGCGCCAACAGGTTGGTCTGCTCGGCGATGTCGGAGATGAGTTTAACAACATCGCCGATTTTCTGCGCAGCTTCCGACAGGCTCTCCACCTTTTCATTGGTGGTGCGAACCGTTTCGGTGGCTTGGCCAACCGTGGTCGTCGTTTCACCGACTTGGCGGGAGATTTCGGAAATGGAGGCGGTTAGCTCTTCGGTCGCGCTGGCAACCGTCTGCACATTGGTGGAGGCATCCTGGGCGGCCTGCGCGGCGAGCCCGGCACGGCCGTTGGTGTCTTCGGCGACGCCTGTCAGACCGCTTGCGACCTGTTCCATATCGGCCACACGGCTGCTGACGGAATCCAGCAACTCACCAACCTGACCACGGAAGCCTTCAATGAGCGCCTCCATGCGTTGTTGGCGTTGCATCCGGCGGCTAGCACTGTTTTCGGCTTCGCCTGCCATCTCCGCTTGCTTGACCGCGTTGTCGAGGAAGACTTCGACGGCCTTTGCCATCGCACCAATTTCGTGACCCTCCGTGCGGGCCGGGATGGTGATGTCGGTACGTCCATCGGCGAGTTCCTGCATGGACAGCGTCATGGCTTTGATTGGACGCGAAATGCTGCGGCCGATGAAGAATGCGGCAGCGCCACCTGCGAGCAAGATGAGACCGCCAATCATGGCAAACTGCGTTGCTTTCTCCCAAAGCGTGGCCATGATGTCGTCGGTGTAGAGGCCCGTGCCCAGGATCCAACCCCAGGGTTCGAACCCGGCGGCATAACTTACCTTGTGGATGGCAACATCCGATCCGGCGCGGGGCCAGTAATAGTCAACAAAGCCTGCCCCTTCCGCCGAGGTGCCAACGGCGATGAGTTCGCGGAACAGGTAGGTGCCGTTGGGGTCCTGCAGGTCGATGAGGTTCTGCCCGTTCAGGTCTGGGCGAACTGCGTGCATGATCATGACGCCTTCATGATCATGGATGAAAAAGTACTCGCTGCCGCGATAGCGAATGTCGCCAATCACCGCCAAGGCGTTGGCTTGAGCCTCTTCCATGCTGATCTCGCCAGCGACCGCCCGGGCATGTTGGCCAACAGCCTGCGAAACAGCCGTTTCGACAAGGCTTACCAGCTCAGCCTGACGCTGTTTCTGCAGTGTTTGATTGGAAAAGTACATGAAGGTGGCAGCCATCAGCAGCACGCCGATCGCAAACACGCCGACCATGGTGGCCAGACGCATGCGGATTGATAGTTTGGTCAACTCTTGTCCCCCAAGAATGGATAAACACAACTCCGGCCGGATGATCTTTTCCCAACGCCTGAGTGCGTTCCTGAAGCATCCGTAAAACCATGTAGGTGAGACACCAGAAGAGTTTTAATGAATTGCGACCAATCGGCTGAATCCCGGCGTTTTCTTTCCGAGCTAAGGAAAAACATGCTCTAATTCTAATATCTTAGATGGCGAAGTTATCCGCCTGCAATTGAAAGTCGCAATTGCATACCCAGTCCATTGCCGCTAACACGCGCCCGTTCTTGCCGGTCAGCGGACCGGCCTGCGACGGCGAACTGTCTAGCCGTCTTTGGAAGTGATTTGATCCATGGCCCGTCTGGTCCTGAAATTTGGCGGCACGTCCGTCGCCGATCTGGAACGCATCCACCGCGTCGCCCGGCATGTGAAGCGTGAAGTCGACGCCGGTCATGAGGTGGCCGTTGTCGTTTCGGCGATGGCCGGCAAGACCAATGAGTTGGTGGGTTGGGTGCAGTCCATGCCGCAGGTCACCGGCGCAAATGTGCCGATCTATGACGCGCGTGAGTACGATGCCGTCGTTGCCTCCGGTGAGCAGGTAACATCGGGCCTGTTGGCGATTGCGTTGCAGTCAATGGGCGTTGACGCTCGCTCCTGGCAGGGCTGGCAGATTCCAATGAAGACGGACGCTGCGCATGGCGCTGCGCGTATTGATGCGATCGAGGCCGACCTTCTCAAGGAGCGCATTTCCGGTGGCCAGGTGGCGGTTGTGGCGGGGTTCCAGGGCATTTCGCCGGACGGGCGGATTGCCACGCTCGGGCGCGGCGGCTCGGACACATCGGCTGTCGCCGTTGCTGCTGCCATCGGTGCTGATCGCTGCGACATCTACACCGACGTCGATGGCGTCTACACGACCGATCCGCGCGTTGCGACGAAGGCAAAACGCATGGATCGGATCGCCTTTGAAGAGATGCTGGAAATGGCCTCTCTCGGTGCCAAGGTCATGCAGGTTCGCTCGGTGGAACTGGCCATGGTGCATGGCGTGCGGGTGTTTGTCCGCTCATCCTTCGATGAGCCCGATGCGCCCCACATGCTGACCGATGAACCGGTCGGTACGCTTATTTGCGATGAGGAAGAGATCATGGAACAGCAGGTCGTCACCGGCATCGCCTTTTCGCGCGATGAAGCCCAGATTTCGCTGCGGCGGGTGAAGGATCGTCCCGGCGTTGCGGCTGGCGTGTTTGGACCGCTGGCTGATGCTGGAATCAATGTCGACATGATCGTGCAGATCATCTCTGCCGATGGTGCCACGACCGACATCACCTTCACCTTGCCTGAAGGCGACTATGACAAAGCGGTCGGGATTTTGGAAAACCCCGATAGCGGCATCGAGTTCGAGGCGCTGAATGGGTCAAAAGACGTGGTGAAGGTCTCGGTCATTGGCATTGGCATGCGAAGCCATGCCGGGGTCGCGGCCGATGCGTTCAAGTCACTGTCGGACAAGAACATCAACATTCGTGCGATCACAACATCGGAGATCAAGATCTCTGTGTTGATCGATGCGGCTTATACTGAGCTTGCCGTGCGCACGCTGCATTCGCTATACGGGCTCGACGCCGCTTAAGGACTTGCTTCTGACCAGCGTCGGCGGTGTGATGGTGCGGTGCTTCGGCTGGCGGAGCAAAAAACAACGGACTTTGTGAGGTCACAATGCCCACGCGCGGGTCGCTAGCGGGGCCGCGTGTCCTGTTGCGGCGTTTGCGCGAGGTTATGGCTGAGCGCATCAGCGGCCAGGAGCGGCTCGACAAGATAACGGTGCTCATCGCAGCCAATATGGTGGCTGAGGTGTGCTCGGTTTATCTGCTGCGCGCCGATGGCGTGTTGGAGCTGTCGGCCACCGAGGGTCTGAACAAGGCCGCCGTGCACAACACCGGTCTGAATGTGGGTGAGGGTCTGGTCGGTGTCATCGCCGCCAGCGCTGAACCGCTGAACCTTGCCGACGCACAAAAACACCCAAGCTTTGCTTATCTGCCGGAGACGGGCGAAGAAGCTTATCACTCCTTCCTCGGTGTTCCAGTCTTGCGCGCTGGGCGGGTGCTTGGCGTTCTGACCGTTCAGAACCAGGCCCGGCGCGCTTACACCGACGAAGAGGTGGAGGCGCTCCAGACGGTTGCCATGGTGATCGCGGAGATGATTGCCGGCGGCGAGCTGGAAGGTCTGTCGCGTTCCGGCCTTGATCTGGAATCGACACGCCAGCTTCACATGGAAGGGTCGGGCTTTGCTGACGGTGTTGGCCTCGGCCACGTCGTGCTGCATGAGCCGCGTCTCGTTGTGACCGAGATGATCGCGGAGGATGCCGATACCGAGATTGACCGTCTCGATCACGCCATCGCCCGGTTGCGCCTGTCGATCGACACGATCGTGGAATCAGGCGAGGTCGCCCATCACGGAGAGCATCGGGATATTCTCGAAGCCTATCGGATGTTCGCCTATGATCGTGGCTGGGCACAGCGCATGCGCGAGGCGATCCAGTCTGGCTTGACGGCCGAAGCGGCGGTCGAGCGCGTACAGTCCGATACGCGGGCCAAGCTGATGCGCCAGAAGGATCCGCTGATCCGCGAGCGACTGAACGATTTTGACGATCTTGCCTACCGGCTCTTTCGCGAGCTTTCCGGAGAGGATGGCCGGCATCAGGAAGAGTTGCCCGAAGATGCCGTGCTCGTTGCCCGAATGATGGGTGCCGCTGAGCTTCTTGACTATGATCGCGCGCGCCTGCGGGGCCTGGTGCTGGAAGAAGGCGGGCCGACCAGCCATGTGGCGGTGGTAGCGCGAGCTATCGGTGTACCAGTGGTTGGCAGGATAGGTGGCGTCGTGGCGTTGGTCGATGATGGCGACCCCATCATATTGGATGGTGAGACCGGATCGGTCCATGTGCGCCCACCAGCGGACGTGGAACGGGCCTATGTGGAAAAGGTCAAGTTCCGCGCCCGGCGCCAGGCGCAATATCGCGCGCTGAAGGGCCGCCCTTCGGTCACTGCCTGCGGCACGCCCATCACATTGCAGCACAATGCGGGGCTGCTCATTGATTTGCCGAGCCTGGAGGAAACAGGCGCTGACGGGATCGGCCTGTTTCGCACCGAACTTCAGTTCATGGTTGCGCGCTCTCTGCCGCGGACAAAAGAGCAGGAGACGCTCTACTCCAAGGTTCTGGATGCGGCCGGCGAGCGGCCCGTGACGTTCCGCACTCTCGATATCGGCGGCGATAAGGTGCTGCCTTACATGCGCACTTTTGCCGAGGAAAACCCTGCGCTTGGTTGGCGGGCGGTTAGGCTTGGCCTTGATCGCCCCGGCCTCATGCGCTTGCAAGTGCGTGCGCTGTTGATGGCCGCTGCCGTACGTTCCTTACGTATGATGTTCCCGATGGTTACCGATGTGTCTGAGCTAGACAACGCCAAGGGCATTGTTCGGCGTGAACTCTCCCACCTCGTTAAGCACGGCTACAAAACGCCATCGCAGCTGAAGATTGGCTCAATGATCGAGGTGCCATCGCTGCTCTATCAGCTCGACGCGTTGATGAGCCGTTGCGATTTCGTATCCGTCGGATCGAACGATCTCTTCCAGTTCATGACGGCGACCGACCGCGGCAACACGCGGCTTTCCGGCCGGTTCGATATCCTGTCACCGAGCTTCCTGCGGCCGCTTAAGGCCATCGCCGATGCTGCCAATCGCAATGATTGCGAGGTGACGATCTGTGGTGAGATGGCTGGCCGTCCAGTGGAAGCGATGACGCTTATCGGGCTTGGGTTCCGGCGGCTTTCCATGTCGCCAGCCTCCGTTGGCCCGGTGAAGACCATGCTGCTTGATTTGCGTGTTGACCGCCTGAAAGAGGCCGTCGATGGCATGCTCGCCGATCCGCTGGCAACGGCTTCGCTGCGCGATCCCCTGCTTGCCTATGCCCAGAAGCACCAGATAAACATCTGAGTCTTCAGCCGTTTCCCGCCTCGCACCCGCATAGACCGATGATTTCAGACCAGAAAATCGATGCCTTGATCGCCCGTTTTGAGGGTATTGCCGCCAAAATGGCTGCTGGTACCGAGGATGGCGACAGTTTTGTGCAGCTTTCACGGGACTATGCGGAGCTGGAACCGGTCGCTGAGCAAGCCAAGGCGCTCCAAACTACACGCGATGAGTTGGAAGCGGCCCGCGGGATGCTCGATGATCCCGATCTGGATGAGGAGATGAGGGCACTCGCGGTCGATGAGGTGGACACGCTTTCCAAGCGCTATGAAGACCTGCAAAGCGATCTGCAGCTTGCCCTCTTGCCGAAGGATAAGGCCGATGCCGGCGGATTGATCCTTGAAGTTCGTGCGGGGACGGGCGGTGACGAAGCGGCTCTGTTTGCTGGTGATCTCTTCCGCATGTATCAGCGATATGCCCAGGTGAAGAACTTCAAGGTTGAGGTTCTTTCCACTTCCGAAGGAGAGGTGGGTGGTTTCAAGGAGATCATCGCCGAGGTGAAGGGGCAGGGTGCCTATGGGCTTTTGAAGTTCGAGTCAGGCGTGCACCGGGTTCAGCGTGTCCCGGAAACCGAATCCGGCGGGCGTATCCATACCTCAGCTGCAACCGTCGCTGTGCTGCCGGAAGCCAAAGATATCGACATTGAGGTGCGCAATGAGGACATTCGTATCGACACCATGCGAGCCTCGGGAGCCGGTGGTCAGCACGTCAACACGACCGATTCCGCCGTGCGCATTACCCATCTGCCAACCGGAATTGTGGTGACACAGAGCGAAAAATCGCAGCACCAGAACCGCGCGCGGGCGATGGAGATTCTCAAGGCCAGGCTCTATGATGCAGAACGCCAGAAGGCAGCCGAAGAGCGTGCCGATGCCCGGAAAGGTCAGGTTGGGTCCGGCGACCGCTCAGAGCGCATTCGCACGTACAACTTCCCGCAGGGTCGCGTGACCGATCATCGGATCGGACTGACGCTTTACGCCCTTGATCAGGTGCTTGCCGGTGATGGGCTCGATCAGGTGATCGAGCCGCTGACGGCCGCGCATCAGATGGAGTTGCTGGCTGCCAGCGAAGCGGCATGACCTTTGCCGAAGCGGTGCGGGCGCTGGCCGTTCGGATCGCGCAACGCCCCCATGCCGATGGCCAGCGCGAGGCACGGGCCCTTGTTGAACATGTTACCGGCGTCGATGCCGGCGGGCAGCTCGCGAAGGCTAACACAGCACTCGATGATGCCGATTGGCAAAGGCTGGAGGCGCTGGTCAAGCGTCGCGAGGCAGGCGAGCCCTTGGCACGTTTGGTCGGACGCGCGGCCTTCTGGGATTTCGAGGTAGAGGTCAACGAAGCAACCCTGATCCCGCGCGATGATACCGGAACACTGGTTGAGGCGGCGCTGAAGGTGCTGCCGGAGGGTCGACCGGTTTCGGTCGCCGACCTTGGCACCGGTACAGGCATCATCCTGCTGGCTTTGGCGCGCGAACGCTCTCACCTTGAAGGTGTGGGGATCGACATCGGTGAGAGCGCCGTCGAGCAAGCCTATCGCAATGCGAAAGCGCTGGGTCTGACCGAGCGGTTGCAGTTTTTTACTGGCTCATGGCTTGAAGGTGTGGACCGGCGTTTCGATATAATTGTTTCTAACCCCCCTTACATCCGTGCTGACGCGATGGCCGGTCTTGCCGAGGAAGTGCGGCTCCACGATCCCCATCGCGCGCTGGTAGCCGGTGTGGACGGGTTGGATGCCTATCGTGCTTTGCTGCCATCGGCCCTTAGCCATCTGAATTCCGATGGCCATGTGCTCGTTGAGATAGGATACGATCAGGCTGACAGCGTTGCTGAGCTTGCCCGACAGGCTGGCTTTCAGAACGTCGCCTTGCATTGCGATCTAGGTGGGCGGGCTCGCGTGCTTCACCTGCAACAGCGAGGGTGATTGTGGGCCTTGCCGGTCGGTCCGCCGATAAAAGGACTTGGAAAGTTCGCCCGAAGCAGCTAGGGAAAGAGCGCGTCGCAGGGCAGAGGGGCGACCCCGACACGTTAGGCAGGGCAGACCGTTAGGCTGGCCCCAGGCGCGCCGCACCCATCATCACGGGATTGATGCCAAACGGCACTCTACCTCCCGTTGGTTTGATGCAAAGCCGGCTAAGGCGGATGGGTGCGCAACGGTTTTCGCGCATCGTGCATGCGGCCATGCGGTGGCAAGACGATGCAAATGGCGCTGAACAGCGCGCTCCAGTGGTTGATGCTCTCCAAGAGGGAAGGGCCGACGCGCTGGCAAAGTGTTTCAAAGCAAACTGAAGAGACAAACCATTGGCAATGAGACCTGGTCAATCGAACAAGCGGTCGCGTGGACGTGGCCGCAAGGGACCAAGCCCGCTTTCGCGGAGCCATGAATCCAACGGTCCGGACGTCAAAATTCGCGGCACGGCCCAGCATATCGCCGACAAGTACATCAATCTGGCGCGGGATGCGCAGTCGTCTGGCGATGCGGTTCTGTCGGAGGCTTATCTGCAACATGCGGAGCATTACTACCGCATCGTGGCGGCCGCTCAGCAGCAGATGAACCAGCCGGTTAATGTGAAGCGGGCTGACGATCCCATTGAGGCTGAAGAAAGCAATGAGCGCGAGGATCAGGAAGGCTACGATCCTTCCGCGCCGGACGCGCCGCAGCCCGATGCCATGGCCAACGGTCGTGGACGTGACGGTGACCGCCGCGATAACGAACGCCGCGGGGATGATGATGACGGTGATCGCCGTGGACGGCGTGGGCGCGGGCGTGGCCGCCGTGGACGCGGCGATGAAGGCGCACCGAACGCACCGGCCGCTGAGAGCGGCGATGCCGGGCAAGCCAGCGGGCCAGCGGCTGCGTCGGGCGACAACGAAACCGGCGAGGGTGCCGATGAAGGACGTCCACGCCGTGGGTCGCGGCCACGTCGCGCCAATGTGGATGTCGCCGACCGGTTTGACGGTGATGCTGCACCCGCTGCTCAGCCGGAAAGCGCTGGTGGCAATGGGTCGTCCACTGGGGCCGCTGAAGCTGATTCCGGCAATGGATCTGAGGTTGCTTCGGCCGCTGCAAGCGAACCGTCCAACGACGTTCCGGCCAGCCCTCCACCGGTTGCCGGTGATGACGCGACTTCTGCGCCAAGTGAAGATACCGAGCGACCTTAAGTCTTTGATCTTTTAAGATCGGAGCCGACTTTTAAACAATTGTGGCAAGTGACACAGTGCAACACAGTTGTTGTTGCGCTGGACTGCCTTATGTTCGCCTTATGTCCGCCACATTTACTGTTGTTTAGCTCAAAGTAGCGAAAAGATAATCGCCGCGTTTACGCTACGTTCCGTTTACGTGCACGCTAGCAACTATATCTTGACGTAGCGTTAGATTTCCGCCGCGTTTGATGCGGGCGTAGACGCCGAGGCTTGGCTTGCCGCGCATGCCCATCAAAGTGCGCACCAGTTCCTGATCGCGCTGCGAACTGTCTGGGTTCACATCGATAGCGCGGCATCGGTTGATCGGCACGACGATCTCAATCTCCACATCGCCGATGGTGATCGTTTCACCGACCATCTCTTCCTCAAAAAAGGCTTCCCAGCCCTCTATGAGGATGTTGGCGCGGAAGCGACGTGGGTCGAGCGTCGCGCCGGCAGCTCGCCCAAGCCTATCAATCGATGCGGCGTTTTGAATGGAGATCCAGCGGTCGGGCACATCGGTGAAGCCGTGGCCCTTTGTGTGGTCGCGGGCGTAACGCAGTTTCAGAGGGCCACGCAGCTGTTGCGTGACGAGCGTGGTGGCCAAGCTTTCCAGCGTGGCTGGGTCGGCGGGGGCAATGCTGTGCTCTACGCCATCGAGCGTGGTGATCTCTAACGTTCCGGCTGCCTCATCGTACCTCGCCGTCATACGTCCGGTGTCGGGCTGGTGGACCATGCAGACAAACTGTCGCTTGGCGACATGCTCGGGCATTTCAGCATCGAAGTCGGAAGGTCCATTTTCCAATGCGAAGGCCCGGTCATAGGGAAAGAGTTGTCCTGGCGAGACCGTGACGGATTCCAAAGCTTCGCCGCCCAGCCCTTTCACAGGCCAGCGCCATAGGTGAGTGAGGACGGCCGGCTTGGAACTTGGATTGGTCATAGCTTGGGCTTTCAGGAGAATCGTCGGGAGAGTGTCCCGCTCCCATTGTCACGGGGTGGCAAGCGGCTGCAAGCTAGGACTGAGAGATGGCCAGCGCCTATCACGCTGCGCATCATTCGGTTTCAGGTGGAGCGCCGCATCGCAAAAGACCGAGGGGAGAGATGGTGGAGGATGTGATTGATCTGTTGGCGGCATTCGATGGGAAGCATGTTGCGCCCCTGCGAACGCTTGCACGCTCCAACGTTCCATCGCGTGATTTGCTCCGATTTCTTCCTGGACCGCACGAGGTTGCCGCGAGCTGGGTGCTGAAAGCGCGGGTGGAAGGCAATGGGCTGGATGAGACTATCGCTCGCTCGGTTTTTGAAACGCTTCCCAAGCTCACACAGCCCGACGCTATTCTTCACGCACTTCAAATGGTTCAGTTTGCACCTGTTGCTGACCCTACCGTGATCCGCCCCTTTTTGGCAGTTAAGCGAACGCTGCATCGCGTTTGGGCGCTCGATGCACTTTCGCGTGTTGCCCCCGACGAGGCCGTACCCCTTATCGAAGCAGCGCTGGAGGATCCGTCCGCCGCGATGCGGGCGAGGGCGAGAGCTCTGGCGACAGGGCAGAAAAGCTAGCCAACCGCGTCCTTGTGGACCCCTTCAAACCCGTTTCCATCATTCCCATATGCTTTTGCGACGCTGAATGCCGCGCATGCGGGTTCGGCCTCCTGCCACCGGATGCCTGTTTGGGTCCGGCCCTTTGATGACCGACCGTCGGGGCGCTGCGCGCACGGGGTTCGCCTGGAGGATGATTGATGAATCTTGAGAACTACACCGAACGAGCACGTGGCTTTCTGCAGGCCGCCCAGACGAGCGCGCTGGCCAAGGGCCATCAGCGGCTGTTGCCCGATCATTTGCTCAAAGCCCTGATCGACGACAAGGAAGGTTTTGCTGCGCGCCTGATTGAGGCCGCTGGTGGCAAGCCCGACATTGTCAAAACGCAGGTCGAGCAAGCACTCGCTGGCCAACCGTCTGTAGAAGGGGGCAATGGCCAGCTTTACATGGACCCGGCCATGGCGCGGGTTTTCGAGGCTGCCGATCAGGCGGCCCAGAAAGCTGGCGACAGCTATGTCACCGTTGAGCGTCTACTGCTGGCGCTGGCACTTGATGCCAAAAGCGATGCTGGCAAGGCGCTGAAGGCAGGCGGCGTGACGCCGCAGAGCCTGAACGCCGCCATCGAGCAGGTGCGCCAAGGCCGCACGGCGAACTCCGCTTCTGCCGAAGAAGGCTATGACGCGCTGAAAAAATATGCCCGCGACCTCACTGAAGTGGCTCGCGAGGGCAAGCTCGACCCGGTGATCGGGCGCGATGAAGAAATCCGCCGCGCGATCCAGGTGCTTTCCCGCCGGACCAAGAACAACCCTGTCCTAATTGGTGAGCCGGGCGTCGGTAAGACCGCCATCGCCGAAGGGCTGGCCCTGCGCATTGTGAATGGCGATGTGCCGGAGAGCTTGCGCGACAAGCAGTTGATGGCGCTTGATATGGGCGCGCTGATCGCCGGAGCGAAGTTCCGCGGCGAGTTTGAAGAGCGGTTGAAGGCCGTTCTGTCGGAGGTCGAAACGGCCGCCGGGGGCATCATCCTGTTCATCGATGAAATGCACACGCTTGTCGGCGCCGGTAAGGCCGACGGCGCGATGGATGCCTCCAACCTCCTGAAGCCTGCTCTTGCCCGTGGCGAGTTGCACTGCGTTGGTGCAACGACGCTCGACGAGTATCGCAAGCATGTCGAAAAGGACGCGGCGCTTGCCCGCCGGTTCCAGCCGGTGTTCGTCACCGAGCCGACGGTGGAAGACACTGTCTCCATCCTGCGTGGCCTGAAAGAAAAGTACGAACTGCACCATGGGGTGCGCGTGCTAGATGCCTCGCTCGTAGCCGCCGCGACGCTCTCCAACCGCTACATCACCGACCGCTTCCTGCCGGACAAGGCCATCGATCTGGTGGACGAAGCCTCCTCGCGCCTACGCATGCAGGTGGACTCCAAACCGGAGGAACTGGACGAGCTCGACCGCCGGGTCATCCAGCTGAAGATCGAGCGTGAGGCGCTGAAAAAGGAAACCGATCAGGCCTCCAAGGATCGCCTTGAGAAACTGGAGTCAGAGCTTTCCGAGCTGGAGCAGCAATCGGCTGAAATGACCGCTCGCTGGCAGGCCGAGAAAGAGAAGCTTGCCGGTGCCACGGCGCTCAAAGAGCGGCTCGATGAGGCCCGCACGCAGCTGGAACAGGCGCAGCGCGAAGGCGATCTCGCCAAGGCCGGTGAGCTTGCCTACGGCCTGATCCCGCAGCTTGAAAAACAACTGGCCGACGCCGAAGCCGCCGGTGCAGACTCATCTGGCACGGACGACATGGTGCAGGAAGCGGTGACCCCCGACATGGTCGCTCATATCGTGTCGCGCTGGACGGGCGTGCCCGTCGACAAGATGCTGGAAGGCGAGCGCGAAAAGTTGCTACGCATGGAAGACGAGATCGCCAAGCGCGTCGTCGGCCAAGCGGAGGCCGTGCATGCCGTCTCCACCGCCGTGCGCCGCTCGCGCGCTGGCCTGCAGGATCCGAACCGGCCGCTCGGCTCGTTCCTGTTCCTGGGGCCCACGGGCGTCGGCAAGACCGAGCTCACCAAGGCGCTCGCATCCTTCCTGTTTGACGATGAGCACGCCATGGTGCGGCTCGACATGTCGGAGTTCATGGAGAAACACGCGGTTGCCCGCCTCATCGGCGCGCCTCCGGGCTATGTGGGCTATGATGAGGGTGGGGCGCTCACCGAAGCGGTGCGCCGCCGACCCTATCAGGTGCTCCTGTTCGACGAGGTGGAAAAGGCCCATCCGGACGTCTTCAACGTGCTCCTTCAGGTGCTCGATGATGGCCGGTTGACCGACGGTCAGGGCCGCACGGTCGACTTCAAGAACACGCTCATCATCATGACCTCCAACCTTGGGGCGGAGTATCTGGTCGCCGCCAAGGATGAGGAGGATATGTCCGGCGTGCGCCACAATGTCATGGAGATGGTGCGCGGGCATTTCCGGCCCGAGTTCTTGAACCGTGTCGATGAGATCGTGCTGTTCGAGCGGCTGAAGCGTGCTGAAATGGGTGCCATCGTCGACATTCAGCTCGCCCGCCTGCATCAGCTTCTGGAAGATCGCAAGATCAGTGTCGAGCTGGACGAGGCGGCCCGCGAATGGATCGCCGACAAGGGTTATGACCCTGCCTATGGCGCGCGTCCACTCAAGCGCGTGATCCAAAAGGAAGTGCAGGACCCGCTCGCCGAGAAGATCCTCGCCGGCGACATCAAGGATGGTGACACCGTGCAGGTGACCGGTGGCAAGTTTGAGAACGGCGCCGACCGCCTGATCTTCACCACCACCGGTGGCGGGGATGAGTTGGGCGCGGAGCAAGCGGCGGCTTAGGGCGCTATTCCTATCAAGCCCCGGACATCGCGCGAGCGCGTGATCCGGGTCCTAGCACCGACTGATCATCGAGGCCCCGGATGCGCTCACGCGCTCCGGGGCTTTTTGGCCGATATATGGCCCGTTTGTTCAATTGCTCACGCTGGCCGTAAGAGCTTTCCCAGTATTGAAGCCCGACGCCTTCCTTTAGCATGCTATCGCCTGATGTAGTGTTGGCGTTCATGACGCAAGAAAAGCGAGCATTGGAGGGAAGATGGGCTGGCGTGGAACAGTGCGCTCACTGAATGCTTCAATGAAAAGGGCTGCTCGCGAGGCGGAGCGGCGCGAGAAGATCGCGCTAAAGCAAGAAATCACCGAGGCTTCAGCAGAGGCTGTGAGTGTTTGGGAGGACTATCTAGACGACCTAGTGTCGGTGCACCTCAATCGCGGGAGCGAGATCAATTGGCATGAAGTACGAGACCGCCCGCAGCCCGAGTTCCCGAACCCCATTACCCACCGCACTAAACGTGCGGAGAGGGCCTTAAGTGACTTCAGGCCAGGCCCATTAGACTTCCTAAAGGGGGGCAGTGAAAGGCGTCTAGAAGAACTCGAGACGCGTCTATCTCACGCGCGAACGGAGGATTCCGTTGACGACATAAGTGCCCTTAAACAGTACCAAACAGAGCTCGATGATTGGCAAGAAGATCACGAGATGGCCCAAAAGGTTCTAGCCGGTGATATAGAGGCGACGAAAAGAGTAATCGCCGAAAGGCAGAGCCTAAGTGGTGACAGCCAACTTGGCATCAATATCGGATTTGAAATCCGACCAGCGTGTGTACATGCATTGCCAGAGGTCCACGGAATTGATGTCGTTCCGAATTACCGTCGTAAGCAACTTTCCAGTGGTAAGCTGTCAGAGACGGCGATGCCGGTATCGCAACGTAATGAGCTATATCAGGACTATGTCGCAAGCGTATCAATTCGAGTTGCGTCGGAGTTGTTCGGCATCCTCCCGCTAGAAGAAGTCCATGTTAGCTGCAAAGCCCAGATGCTGAACTCTGCTACCGGCTATCAAGAGAGAATGATCATATTGTCGGTACAGTTCGTTCGGGAGACGCTTCGGTCTTTGAATCTTGAGGGGATCGATCCTTCTGCCTCTTTAAGCAATTTTAGCCATTCGATGGATTTCAAGAAAACCAGAGGTTTTGCCCCTGTCGAACCTTTGGTGAAGTTGGCCGATGGTCCGCCACCTCTTCCCAAGTTTTAACCGTAGTCTGTTGCTTCCTTCCGTTTTCTCAACAACTGTCGTCCTCATGATCCTTGCGCTGGTCACAGGGATTCATGCCTGAAGGTTTTCGGTGGCGCCCGAGGTGTAGGCAAACAAAGAGGGATAGGTCCCCGCCGCAAGGGCGAGAGTGACGCTCGCTGAAAGAACCGATCAAGCCACGGCTCTCACGTCCAGTTCCACGCCCAAGGCCTCCTGCAAGGCCTCAATGAGGGCGAACAGATTGTCCGCGCGGGGGTTGCCGTTCAGTCCGAGCATCCGCCTCAAGCTTTTGCGGTCCTTGCCAAGCTTCATAGCCAAAGCCTCAAAACCAACAGTGGCGTTGACCGTGTTGCGCAGCACCAGCTTGCCGGTTTCAAGGTCGCCTGACAGCAGCGCCTGCACAGCCTCGGTCAAAAGCGCGGCGCGAAAGGCTGGGTCGGAATCCGCGCGAGCCTTGATGGTTTCTTTGAAGTCACGGGTAAGGGGCATTAGCCGCTCTCCTTTTTTCGCTGCTTGTAGTCCGCCCAGCGGGCCTTCGCTGTTTCAATGTCTCTTTGCTGACGTTGCTTGGTGCCGCCCGCCAAGAGGATGATCAGCGTGTCTCCATCCTTGCCGAAATAGACACGGTAGCCTGGGCCCCAGTTCAGCCTGTTTTCCCAAACACCGCTGCCGACAGACTTAACGTTGGACAGATTGCCGGCTTCCATGCGCATGAGGGTGACGCTGATCTTGGCGGCTGCCTGAGCATCGAGGCCGTCGAACCACGAAGCGAATGGGCTGCCGCCGGTAGTGTCGAGATATTCGACAAGTTTCATGATTTAATTAGTATCATATATGTTACCAATTGGCGAGCGTAAGTTGCTGGTCTATCCGCACCCCCTTCTCCTTCCCCCATCATCGCCGCACCTTCCACCAATCACAATGGGAAGTACGGGGTCGAGCCCGGGCCGGTGGAGGGGCGAAGCGCCCATCCTCGTGGTCCGGGGTCACGTCCGGAAAAGGGAATGGGGGCTAACCGAACGAGTGCCTGGCCTGACAGCGATGGCTGGGGATACGCGTGGCGGGAAAGTTCCTGCCGGTGAAAGCGGTCGTTCCGTTTTCTTGTGGCTCCGTTCCTTCGGAGCAAACACAAGGCGGAACGGAGCGTCACTGGAAAGGAATGGGCAAAAAGCCCCCTGCATCAGTGCGATACTCCCTGGGGTGGAGAAAAAGCTTAGTCACCCCGAGCGCGTTCGATACGCCACAAAACGCTTCGCACGGGGTGCTGCGCCGTTCCGGCTCATTGGGTCATTCCTTTGAGCCTTCGGCTCAACCGTGTGGCATCGATATACCTTACAGACACGGCGATGCCGCACGGCACCCCGTCTCTCATTCTTGATTGGAAACGTTCCGTTCCTTCGGAACGACCACTTGTTCCTGATGGCTCCCCACGCGGCTCTTGATCGAGCGCCGCGCTTTTTGTGCATCGCAGATCCGATAGCTTGCCAGCTATGACAGGTCGTTCGTTCCTTCCGAACGATCGCGGCCTGCTGGATGTTGGCCCGAACCTTGCTTCCTATGCTATAGACGAAAGTCGAATAGCGAGAGGTAAGGCAATGGAACCCGAACATCTGCTCCTGGCTGTCGAATTGTTCATCATTGCGATCATCACGGGCACAGTTTTTGATCACATGCAGTCCGCCGGCGTGATGCTCTAAGGCCGCAACGGCAAGACCGATGATGGCGCACCTGCCCAAGGAAGGGCGGGGCGGTTTGGCGCGTTCATCGCTTTGAAAGTGGATGGCGACTAGGCTTGTCGGCGAACGCGATTCGCCCTTCCGCGCCCTAAGAGCCGACACGATGAGCCTGACTGCGACCCCGACCGCTGAAACCGAGCTTTATGCGCCCATCAAGGCGTTCCTGATTGGTCAGGGGTACGAGGTCAAAGCCGAAATTGGCGCTGCCGATGTCGTCGCCTGCAGAGGCGAGGAAGACCCAGTGATCGTGGAGCTGAAGTGCGGCTTCTCGCTCAGCCTCTTCCATCAGGCCATCGCGCGGCAGACGATCAGTGACGCGGTCTATGTCGCCGTCCCGCGCAGCACCGGCCAGCGCTTTTGGCATAGCCTGAAGAACAACATCAAACTGGCCCGGCGGCTTGGTGTCGGCCTCATCACAGTGCGGCTCTCTGACAGTTTGGTGGAAGTGCACGCTGACCCGGGGCCCTATGCGCCGCGCAAATCCAAGCGGCGCAAAGAGCTGTTGCTGCGTGAGTTTGCCCGGCGGACTGGCGATCCGAACACGGGCGGTTCCACCCGGCGCCATCTGGTGACGGCCTACCGGCAGGACGCGCTGCGGTGCGCTGAGTATCTGAGCGGCAATGGTCCAAGTCGCGGTGCGCATGTGGCCAAGGAAACCGGCGTGGAACGGGCGACCCGCATTATGGCCAACAACCATTACCGCTGGTTTGAACGGGTTGAGCGGGGTGTCTTCACGCTCACGCCGGAGGGGCTTACCTATCTGAGCGGTCAAGCGCCCGTATAGCGCTCCGGCAGCTTGGGTGGTGAAGCGCAATGACGGGTTGGCATCTTAACGAACAGGTTCACACCAGCGCCGGGCGTGTTGCGGCCGGCAGGCGTGGCAGCGGGCCCGGCCTGGTGCTTGCCCATGGCTGGCCATGGTGGTCCTACTCCTGGCACCGGATCATTCCTGCACTGGCCCGCTCTTACACCGTGCATTGGTTCGACATGCCGGGCTACGGGCAATCAGAGAAACGAGCTGATCAAAGGACATCGCTTGATGTTCAGGGCGATGTGTTTTCGCAGATGCTCTCCCACTGGAAGCTCGACCGGCCCGTGGTTGTGGCGCATGATTTCGGCGGAGCGATCACCCTTCGCGCTCATCTGCTTCACGGATGCGCGTATAACCGCCTGGCCCTCATGAATGTCGTTGCCATGCGGCCATGGGGCTCAGATTTCTTCGATCATGTCGGCAAGCATGTCGAAGCCTTTCAGGGACTGCCCGATCATATCCACGCCGCCATTGTCGAGGCGTACATCCGTGGGGCACTCGTCAACGACGTTGATCCCGGTGACCTTCAGAACCTTGTTGCCCCTTGGTTGTCGAAGGATGGGGCGAGCAGTTTCTATCGCCAGTTTGCTCAAGCCGATGAAAAGTACACCGCTGAGATAGAGCCGGACTTTGGAAAAGTGCGATGTCCGGTCAGAATTTTATGGGGCGTCGACGATCCGTGGATCCCCATTGAGCGCGGGCGAGCTTTGCACGCGCTTGTTGGCCAGGGTGAGTTTCGCTCCTTGGAAGGCGTTGGGCATCTGCCGCAACTGGAAGCGCCCAATGTGGTGCTGCAGGAACTGGCGGATTTTCTGTAACGGCGAGCAACCTGTCTAAGCGATCACCCGCCCAGCTAGCGCAGCAGATGGTTTTAGCCCTCAAAAGGCTCGGTTGCGCGCTTCATATCAATGCCCAGCGGAACAGCCCGTCCTAGGCCCTTCTCTTGAGGAGAAGGACCAATGGAAACCTTTCAACTGCATCGCGGTCGTCTCATCGACCATCTTCAACTGGTCGTCCGCGATCTGTCGGCGAGCGAGGACTTCTACACGGCGATTCTGGGTGTGCTGGAGATCCCCATCGTCGGCACCGCTGAAGACTTTTTCTGGGCAGACGAATTGGTCGTGTCTTCTGCTGAAAGCCCTGCGGCGCAGGGGGTGCTCACTGGCCGCCATCACCTGGCCTTCCAGGCCAAGGATCGTGCAACGGTTGATGCTTTCTACAGCGCCGCGCTCGCCCATGGAGGTCGCGACAACGGGTCACCGGGCGAACGTGCTTATCACCCCGGGTACTACGCGGCCTTCGTGCTCGACCCGGACGGCAACAACATTGAGGCGGTCTACCATGGTGAGGCCAAACGCAGCGCGCCGTCGGTGGTGATTGAGTTTTGAGGATTAAAGGTCGGCGACGGACCTCAGGGCACGTAGCGCCGGACGTCAGAAAGAACGCGGGGCAGCGTGCGTTCCACAGCCCGCCGATCCATGCCAGCGCGGATGCCAGGATGGTAGAGCATGTTCAATATGAACCGGTCGTGCAGCGTAAAGCGCGTGTGGCGCGACTGATCGTTGAACACGCTCAAGGCCAATGATGCGTCATCGTTGAGGGGGCCGAGCCCCTGCAACACCTCTTCGACGAGGCAGCGGTTGAACAGGAACTCGCCCTCGTCGGACACGATCACGGCTTGAGCGCGCTCGATGCCGTTGCGCTGCGTCAGCACCCGCACCATGCACCGCCCACGCACCCGCGCATTGGAGGAACGATAGACATCGCCGCGAATGGTGTCGGCGTAGTTCGCCCTGTCGACGATGAAGACGGTGAAGTTCGCGTCAGCCGGGTTCTCGGTAATCCTGAGATCAAGGCCCTGCACAGCCCGGTTGACCGATTGCACGAAGGCACGCACCTCCTGCCGTCGGTCCTGCCGCGCGCGTTGGTCAATGTAAAGAAAGACGGTGTCTGAGAACTTCTTCACCACGCTCGCCCCGCGTCCGAAGCTTTCATACTCCAAACCGAAAACGGTGCGGAAAAAGCCGTCGGTCAAAAGCGCATCGGATAGGTCGGCCTGCGTTGCGGCGGCCGACGGAGCAAGCATGAGCATCGCTAGCGCAACAAGCCGGGCCGCCACCCGGCGCACGCCACCGACGCCGGTGAACTGGACGTGCGGGTGCGTCCGTCGCATCCGACGAAGCAGCAAGAAGCGTTTGCGCAGCATGTTATCCAAGAGGCGGAAGGTCCCGGATGATCAGTCTCTCTCTTCATGCCTCGGCCTTACGCGGTGGGCAAGCAATCATCGGTCCAAGGGTTACCGCTCGCCGGCTCTAAGGCGGCTAAGAGAACCAACGCGCAGTTGTAAGGCCGCGATCTTCAACGGCCCAACATCTTCTTAACTTTGTCCGCGTACGGGTATTTGGGGATGACGAGCCGACGAGAAGGGGAGGGGATGCCCATGGGGCAATCGCACCGCAAAATGTTCCGTATTGAGGCGTCCATGAACGGCAGTCCCGCTGCCCGAACGACCGGGCGCGCCATACCATCGCCGGTCAATGGATCGACGCCGTCCGCCGCAAGCGGCTCGGTCGATAGCCATGCCATTTTGCACGCGATTGCTGAGCTCAAAGATCTCATCCAGCCGCCTGAAGAGGTCTCGCAAGGAGAGATCGACACCTTCAAGCATGACATGGTTGAGGCCAAGCGCATTGAGGCGGAGATGACCGCCATCCAGCATGCGATCGCCCAGACCAAGACAGAGATTGCGACCCTGCATCAGTCCGGTTTCCAGGGTAAGGAACTGGGCAAGGTAACAGATGAACTTGATGCCGTTGTCCAAGGCACCGAGCACGCGACAGAAGCCATTCTGTCGGCGGCAGAAACCATTGAGGACCGGGTCGGCAACCTGGCTGCCAAGCTCGATGGGGCCGATCAGGGCATGGCCAATGATGCCGCTGAGGCGGTAATGACCATTTTTGAAGCCTGTAACTTCCAGGACATCACCGGCCAGCGCATCACCAAAGTCGTGCGCACCATGCGTTTCATTGAAGATCGCATTGATTCCATGATGGAAATCTGGGGCGGCATGGAGAGCTTCTCCGAGGTGGACACGCTGGATGTGGGTCCGAAGGGCGATGCGGCGCTTCTCAATGGTCCGGCGATGGACAATGACGTCAATGTCGCCTCGCAGGACGATATCGACGCTCTGTTTGATTAGGTTCACACGCAGCCGGACTGTTCGCTCAAGCTGAACAGTCCGTGCTTCCCACTAAGACTGGAGGGCCTTCTCACTGGCCCCTATCTTCCTCGGTAACGCACCATCGGGTGCCTGCTGATCGAAGAAGGGGGAGCCATGAGCTTTCGTCCCGTTATTCAGGAAACAAAGGCCCAGCCGACCATGGAGGGCGCTGGCGTGCATCTGCACCGCGTCTTCGGCTTTGGCGATACCGACATGTCGGACCCGTTTCTGCTGTTCGATGATTTTCGCAACGATGTGCCTGAGCAATACATGAAGGGCTTTCCCTGGCATCCGCACAGAGGCATCGAAACGATCACCTATGTGCTGGAAGGCGAGGTGGAGCATGGCGACTCGCTTGGCAACAAAGGCACGCTCGGCGCTGGCTCGGTCCAGTGGATGACGGCTGGCTCCGGCATCATGCACCAGGAGATGCCACGCGGGAACGCGAAGGGTCAGATGCACGGGTTCCAGCTGTGGGCGAACCTACCCTCCAGTCTGAAGATGACCACTCCGCGCTATCAGGACATTCAGGGCTCCGACCTGCCGGAGATCATCGATGATGACGGCACGAAGGTGCGGGTGATCGTCGGCAAGTTCTGGGGCAAGGCAAGCCCGGTGGACGGTATTGCCGCTGAGCCGCTCTATCTGGATATTTCGCTGCCGCCCAACACCCGCAAGACCTTCCCGGTCGACACCTATGCGCGCACCTTCGCCTACATCTTTGGCGGGTCCGGCACGTTCCGCGATGCCTCTGATCCGGTGGGCGTGAAGGTGGAAAAGGAGTTTCAGGGCGAGGAGCTGAGCATCCGCGATCTTTCCGGCAACCGCACACTGGTGCATTTCGACACCGGCAATGAGATCGTCGCCCAATCCGGGCCCGGCGGAATGCGCTTCCTGCTGGTGTCCGGGCAGCCGATCAAGGAGCCCGTCGCCTGGCATGGTCCCATTGTCATGAACACCACGCAGGAGCTGGTCGAGGCCATCCGCGACCTGCGCGAAGGCTCCTTCATCAAGGAACGCCCGGCCGCCTGAGTGAGACGAGCATCCAACCAGGCTTGACCGGGAACGGTGCGAGGGCTGATCATCAATGCCCCGGCAGCCAGCCCGGGGCATCCCCTCCCATCGAGTTCTCCCATGATCCCCCAGCGTTTTGCACCCGTTCTCTTCGGCCTCATCCTGTCAGGCCTCATGTCCCTTATCGTCTCCGGCATTGCGAGCCTGCGCGCGCTTGTCTGGGTCGATCATCTTTTTGCCGCCTGGATGGAAAGCTGGCTCTTCTCCTGGGCCGTTGCCTTCCCGACGGTGCTGGTGGTCGCGCCCATCGCGCGTCGGGTGGTTGGGCGACTGACGAAGCCTGCCCAGGCGCCCTCCTGACACCCTACCGTCAGGAGCGGTGACCAAAGCGGGTGGTCAACGCCGGCCAATCGCGTCACACATCGGTCCATGACCGATGCTGCAGAACCGTACCGCTGTTTCTGGGTCTCTGGAGACCCGCTTTACATCACCTACCATGACAATGAGTGGGGCCAGCCGGTCACCGACGACAAACGGCTGTTTGAGAAGATCTGCCTGGAGGGCTTCCAGTCGGGCCTCTCTTGGCTGACCATTTTGAAGAAACGCGATAATTTCCGCGCCGCCTCTGATGGGTTCGACTTTTCCAAGGTCGCCGACTACACCGAGGCCGATGTGGAACGCCTGCTCGCCGATGCCGGCATTGTGCGCCACCAGGGCAAGATCCGGTCCACCATCAACAATGCTCAGCGCGCGCTGGACCTCATGGAGGAGGCTGGTTCTCTGGCTGCCTTTTTCTGGCGCTACGTTCCGCCGTCCGAGGAGCGTCCCAAGCGCAACACGCGCGAAGAACTGATGAAGCTCGCGCAGACGCCGACCTCCAAGCAGCTTTCAAAGGACCTGAAAAAACGCGGCTGGAGCTTCGTTGGCCCCACGACATGCTATGCCTTCATGCAGGCCATGGGGCTGGTCAACGATCACGAAGAAGACTGCTTTTGCTATGAGCCGCTCGAAGAGAAGCTCCGCTCCTTCCAGCGGCCGGTTTGAGGCGCTCAAAGCGCTGATAGAGGAAGCCGCCAGCGACGTGCCGGAGATTGGCGCGCTGGAAGAAAGCGAGAAATGGGGCCAGCCAAGCTTCGCCCCGGCCAAGTCCAATGTCGGTTCCTCAGTTCGGATTGAAACACGCGCCGCTGGCGATCACGCCCTGATGTTCATCTGCACCAGCGGTCTGGTGGAGGAGTTCCGCACCCTTTACGACGATACGCTTCAGTTTGATGGCAAGCGCGCCATCGTCATCCCAAGCGCCGACCTGCCGGACCGCTCCGCACTGAAGCACTGCATCCAGCTCGCCCTCACCCATAAGCTGCGCAAGCGTCAGTCCAAAGGCCGTCATCCTCGGGCTTGACCCGAGGATCCATCCCGAATGCTCTCCATGCGTGGTCTCGGAAGGCGATAGGGCTGGATGGCCGGATCACGTCCGGCCATGACGCACGAGGTGGCGCCCGGCGCTTGCATCCCGCCCCCCTGGCGTCTATCCCACGCGCGACCCCTCCAATTGCGCGCTCATTCCATGTCCGAGAAGAAGAAAAAGAAGCCTCAAAAGGTGAAGGCACGTCTGCCGCGCGGCTTTGCTGACCGCGATGCGGGCGACATCCGTGCGCTCGACGGCATGATGGCGCGGATCCGCGAGGTGTATGAGCGCTACGGCTTCGATCCGGTCGAAACGCCGATGTTCGAGTACACCGACACGCTCGGCAAGTTCCTGCCCGACACCGACCGCCCGAACGAGGGCGTCTTCTCCGTGCAGGATGATGACGAGCAGTGGATGAGCCTGCGCTACGATCTCACCGCACCGCTGGCCCGCTATGTGGCTGAGAATTATGACGCGCTGCCCAAGCCTTATCGCAGCTATCGCGCAGGCTGGGTGTTCCGGAACGAAAAGCCAGGGCCAGGCCGTTTCCGCCAGTTCATGCAGTTCGATGCCGACACCGTCGGTGCGCCGGGTGTCCAGGCGGATGCGGAAATGTGCATGATGATGGCCGACACGATGGAAGCACTTGGCATCCCGCGCGGCCAATACGTCATCCGGGTGAACAACCGGAAGGTGCTCGACGGTGTGATGGAAGCCATCGGCGTGACCGATGAAGCCCAGAAGCTGGCCGTGCTCCGGGCCATCGACAAACTGGATAAATTTGGCGTTGAGGGTGTTCGGAAGCTCCTCGGTGAAGGTCGCAAAGACGAGAGCGGAGACTTTACCAAAGGCGCAGGTCTCGAGCTGGAAAGGCGAGAGAAAGTCGTGTCGACTGTCGGTGCTACTAGCTTGTCAGACTTGGTCTTCAAGTTTGCCGAAGATCGCGCTGAGGCTGCACTCAAATGGATAGTTTCCTTGCGAAACAGCAACATTGAGCGTGTTCAATCCAACAAAATCAATGACTTCCTAAAAATCCTCGAAAATCGAGAATACTACGGCCCCATAAGCGTCACCGTCCATAAGGACATGAAACAGATAGCAGTGGATACCGAGCTAGACGATGCCCGTCTTCTGCTCAAAGAGGTCAGCGGTTTTGTTGATTTATCTACCTACCAACTATTGCTGGTTGGATCGAAGATTGGCGAGGCGGGCCGGGCAGAACTGAATGCAATTTCGAACATGATTGAGTCGGCAGGCTATGCTGACCGCATCAAGATTGATCCCTCCGTCGTCCGTGGCCTCGAATACTATACCGGCATGGTCTACGAGGCGGAGCTTCTGTTCCCCGTCACCAATGAAAAGGGCGAAGAGGTCGTCTTCGGCTCCGTCGGTGGCGGTGGCCGCTATGATGGCCTCGTCTCCCGCTTTCGCGGCGAGCCGGTGCCAGCAACGGGCTTTTCCATCGGCGTCTCGCGCCTGATGACGGCGCTCAAAAACCTCGGCAAAATCTCAACCGACACGCCGGACGGGCCGGTCGTTGTCTGTGTGATGGACCGCGATATCGACGCCCTGGCCGGCTACCAGCAGATGGTCCAGCGGCTACGAGCCGCCGCGAAACAAGAAGAAGATAAGGTCAAGCGCGGCGAGCACGGAATCCCGTTCCGTGTTGAAATGTTCCAGGGAAACCCGAAGCAGTTCGGCAAACAGCTGCAATATGCTGATCGCCGAAACTCGCCGCTCTGCATCATTCAGGGCTCCAACGAGCGCGAGCAGGGCATCGTCCAGATCAAAGATATGATCGAGGGCAAGCGTGAGGCTGCGGCCTTTGAATCCAACGCTGAGTACAAGGCCGCCCGCCCCGGCCAGTATGAGGTGCCTGCCGAGAGCCTTGTGGACGAGGTGAAGAAACGCCTTGCGGAGCAAGCAGCAGACAGGGACGCTTAAGCCATGGCACCAAGATCATGAGCAGAAGGCAGATCATCGAGCTGTTGGAAACCTCCGGCTACATGCCGGTGAACCCGCCGATCCTGCAGCCGGCGGACGTGTTCCTTGATCTCGTCGGCGAGGATATCCGCACCCGCCTCTTCACCACCGAGGATCAGGCAGGCAGCGAGCTTTGCCTGCGGCCGGAACTCACCATCCCCATCTGCCGTCATCACATGGAAACGGGCGAGGCGGCGCGGGCGGCCAATTACGGCTATCTCGGCTCGGCGTTCCGGTTCCGCCCGGGCGAGACGGGCGAGTTTTTGCAGGCTGGCATTGAGAGCCTGGGCCGCGAAGATCGCCTCGCCGCCGATGCCGAAGTGATGGCGCTTTCTGGCTCGCTTGCCTCCGCTGGTGGCCTCTCAAAACCGTCCATTCTGCTAGGCGACTCGGCCATCTTCGATGCCTTTGTCGATGGTCTCGGCTTCGCGCCAGGAGCGGCCCGCCGCCTGCGCCGCGCGCTTGGCTCTCGCACCCGCGTCGAAACGGCGCTGGCCGAGGTCACCAAACCGGATGCCAGCGCGCCAGCCATGATGGCGGCGCTCTCCGGAGCCGACCCGCAGCAGGCGCAGGCCTTGGTGGAAGACATGATGGCGCTGGCCCGCATCCGCCCGGTGGGTGGTCGGTCCTCGGCGGAAATCGCCGAGCGCTTCATCGCCAAGGCTGGCCGCGCGACGGCCAAACCCATGTCGGAGGCCGCGCTCACCTGCATGGAAGCGCTGATCCATCTGGAAGTGCCTGCGCGCGAGGCCGCTGGCTTGTTGAAGCGGCTTGCCGGCGTTGCCTCGCTTGCCCTTGATCCGGTGATCGATCAGCTCACCGCTCGCCTCGATGCTTTCGAAGAACGCAGCCTGCCGGTGCCGGACATGATGTTTTGCGGCTGGGCTGGAGGACGGCTCGACTACTACACCGGCTTCACCTTCGAGATGCGGGCCGATGACGATCTGACATCGCCGCCTGCCGTTTCAGGTGGTCGGTTTGACGGGCTGATGGAGCGCCTCGGCGCGGACTCCACTGTCCCCGCCGTTGGCGCCGCGCTTTGGCTCGATCGTCTCCCAGAGGGAGACGCACAATGAGCTCTCCTGATGCGAACCGCTCTGGTCCTTCGGACCAACCGCTTGTTCTTGGCATCCCTTCCAAAGGCCGCCTGCAAGAGGCCACGATGGCCTACTTCAAGCGCGCCGGGCTGAGCATCTCCAAGAAGGGCGGTGACCGGGATTATCGGGGGCTTATCAAAGGCTTGGACGGCGTTGAAGTGGCCTTCCTTTCGGCCTCGGAGATTGCAGGGGAACTCGCCGCAGGCACGGTGCACCTTGGCGTCACCGGCATGGATCTGGTGCATGAAAAGATTCACGATCCGGAGGAAGCGACCGTTGCCGTCAAGCCACTGGGCTTCGGCAATGCGGACGTCGTGGTCGCAGTGCCGGATAGTTGGATCGACGTACAGACCATGGACGATCTGGAGGATGTTGCCGCCGGTTTCCGCGCCCGCCATGGCCGGCGCATGCGGCTTGCCACCAAATATGTGCGCCTGACGCGTAAGCATTTCCGTGCCAACGGTGTTGCCGATTACCGGATCGTGGAAAGCCTTGGTGCCACCGAGGGGGCCCCTGCGTCCGGCGCGGCCGACCTTATCGTCGACATCACCACCACAGGCGCAACGCTGACCGCGAACCATCTGCGCATCCTCTCCGACGGCGTGATTCTGAGGAGTGAGGCCAACCTCGTCGCGTCCAAGAACGCCGACTGGTCAGAGGTAGCTGAGGAAGGCCTGAAGGCCATTCTCTCTCGCATTGCCGCTCGTGACCGAGCCGACACCGTTTACGAGGTGCGCACCGCCATCGGCGAGCAGACGCGCGTTTTTCGCGATGTGTCTCAGGAGTTTGGCTGCACGGCGCCCTTCGGCGCGGTGGCTGGTCAGGGCTCGCTCGTCCTGCATGTCGACAAGGCTCGTATCTGGGACTTGGTCGCCTATCTGAAGGCGCGCGGCGCATCGTCGGTCACGGTCGGCGAACTTGCCTATGTCGTCGATGGTTCGGCGGATGCCTATACGCCTGTGTTCGAGGCACTCGGTCTTTCCGAAGAGGTATAAAAAAGGCCGTCCCCGGGGGAGAGGACGGCCATGTTGCTGACCCGTTGGAGTCTCACCAGCAACTTTGAAAGCGATGCTGCTGTCAGTCAGGCCCGGGGGAGAGCCTGGGACAATCACCTTCCAGCTAGTAATACGCACTCCAGTACTGTCCGGATCACTACTTAGAAACACTGCGGAACGCCGTTTCACAGGCGTTCCGCAAACGTCTCACTTGAGCGGGACGGCGTTGCGGTTCCGGACCGATCTGTCGCACCTACCAATGCGTGGTGCCCGGCGCGCCTTTGATCGGCCCGGTGATCCATGGGCTGACCCACCCACCATAAAAGTTCCCTGGCTGCGGCGTGGCCTCGATGCCATCGACCAGGCAGCGATCCATCGGATGGCTGTAGAAGGCGAGATAGTCCGCGATGGGTTTGAACGTTGGTGTGGGGTCCGGGTAGCACCAGGCTGCGCCTTCTAGGGTGACACCACCGCCGGTCACATCGAAATAGCGTGCCGCGCCCTTCCACTCACAGATCGAGCGTCGCTTGATCGTTGCCAGGACACCGTCCGCAACGTCCTCTGGTGGTATGTAATAGGTGGGTGGATGGAAGGTCTCCAGCGCGCGATAGGCGCCGGTGGTGCGGACGATCTCCTCGCCGCCAAGCGTTACGGAGATCGGGTAGGGCACACGCTCCAGGCTGGGTGGCCTAGGATATTCGCCAACATCCTCAACGGGGTGCGTCTGGGTCGTGCCTTGGATGGGAGCTTTGGAGGTTTGTTTTGTCATGCCCGACAGATGGGATAGTCCGCCGGGCTGGCAAGGGTATCGGAGCGTTGGGCCTTAGCAGGTTGGACGCAGAACCAGGATCGATGCGCCGGTGCCTGGGTGGCGGGCGGTCTCGGGGGCCAAAATGCAGCGCTCAATGTCTGCACGCACCTCTTCAAAGCTGGTTGGCGTCTCATCGCCGAACCCGTCAGCCTGGGCGCTGTTGAGCATCTGGTGGCTTGCCGCGGCGACCAGAACCAGGGAAGCGAGCGCAAAACCAACCTGCTTCAGGCTCAAGTTCGCGCTCGGCAGGGCGGTGGCGGTTTTCGTTTGCTCGGTCATGGCTTCGGTGTCCTTCATGTCTCGCGGTGTGGAAACACTGTGGCAGGTCGTTGTCCGGGAAACTGTGCCGGCGATCACAGGGTGGCGGCTTCGCCGGTTTCGCCGTCTGGCAGGCTGGGGGCGGTCATGCTTTCCATCATCGCCGAGCCGGTGATGCCGGTGCTGGCATAGGCGTCTGTCTCAAGGCTGGAGGTCAGCACAAAGGCGATGCCACCCAACAGAGCCATGGCGGAAACGGTGGTGAGAAACAGGTGGGTCATGGTCGGGGCGTCCTTGAAAGGGTTAACGCTTGCTTTCGATGATCCAACCTTGCCTGTTTCGTTTCAGGACGAATGTGGCCGCCATCACACCTTAGCTGGTTAACCTCTGGCTATCCGCGAGCGCTCAGACACGCCGCTTGCCCTAGACGGGCCGGACCTGTTCGGCGTAGCGTGCCGGCGCCCGGTGATAGAGCCGTAGGGTGAGGCAGCCTTGAAAGGGCAGGACGGTTAGCGATTTCGGATTCGAACCAGTTTTCCCTAAGTCTGGCACTTGCCAGTCTCGATGAAGACCTGGCGGAGGGTTTGGCGGGCCTTGCGCGGGACATGCAATTGGCGGCCAATGAGGTGCTTTTCGTTGCTGGCGATGCTGGCGATTCCATCTATGCGGTCGTTGAGGGCAGCTTGAAGGTGGCGGTCATATCAGCGGAAGGCTCTGAACAGCTTCTGGCGATCCTCGGTCCGGGCCATGTGGTGGGTGAAATGGCGCTGCTGGACGGCGAGCCGCGCTCAGCCACCGTTCAGGCGATCAAGGCCACGAAGGTTGCGCGCATTGATAAGGCCGACTTCGACCGCTTCGCTGATCAAAATCCTGCCGTCTACCGGCACATGCTTGCGCTGGTCTCAAAACGTCTGCGGCAGGCCAATGATGTGCTTGCCGCTCGCTCCTTCCTGCCGCTGCCGGGCCGCGTGGCGGTGGCGCTTCTGCAATTGGGTGAAACCTTCGGCAAGGACCTGCCGGATGGTCGGCTTCTTGTGCACTACAAGGTTAGCCAGGCGGATCTGGCCGGTATGGCAGGCGCGGCCCGCGAGAATGTCTCCCGCATTCTCAACACGTGGAAGCGCGACGGGCTGATTTCCCGCATTTCAGGCTATTACTGCATTGAAAACCGCGATGCCTTGGCACGCCTGAAAGCAATGTAGGGGGAGGCACGCGTTAGCTGTCGACCTCTCATGACTGCGCGGCCCTAAGCAAAAAGCCATGCCTCGCGGCCTGTCGGCCAGTCACCCCTTGTTTACCACGCCCAACCTTCGGCAAACCGCATTAACGCGAAGGCGGGATGTTGCACCTTAGGATGCAACCTACGGTGAGGCGTGAGGTTTGCAGTGACAATGCGTTGGGGAAAGTCCTTCCGTTGGCCCGGTGTGAGCTTGGGCGGGAAGGTGCGCTCGGTTACCTTTTTGACCATCGCAACCATGGTGGCGGGCTCCCTATGGGCTGGCGCCAATGTGGCCATGGAGACGGTGCGGTCTTCCTGGCACGATCGACAACTCAGCGAGTTGGCAGACAATGTCATCCATCGCGCTGAGTTCGCCATCGACAATGTCATTTTGGCCAAGGTGGATCTGCTGACCGCGGGGCTGATTGAGTGTAACCCCGAATCGCTGGCTGCCGTGCGCGATGCGATCTACCAGCATGGCGCGCTTGTCGACATCGAGATCCGCAGCCCCGGCGGCCACTGTCAGGCGTTCGAGGGCATCGGCAGCGACGGCGCGACTATTGCGGAAAGCAAGATGCATTCGATTGGTGCGCTGAATGCTGATTTTCGTTTCATGCAGCTGTCTGAGGGCTCGCAGTTGGGGCTCGGAGTTGTTTGGAGCGTGCGCGACGATCACTATCTCACCGCCGTTATTCGAACCGACTCGCTCCTGTTCGATATGCTGCCGGCGGCCATTCGTGATGGAACCCGCATCAACCTTTCACTGACCGACGGATCGGTTTTTGCCCGTTTCCCATCGGCGCTGCCTGTTGGCGGTTCGATCGGTGGGGCAGAAGAGCGGCATTACGTGGCCAGTTCTGCACGTTTTCCGATCCAGGTGGATCTGGCCATCCCGCAGACTTTGTTCATGACGTGGGGTGAAACGCCCTCGGCGGTGGTTCAGTTCGCCATAGCGCTTGCCTCGCTTTTGGTTGGGTTGCTTGCGGCGCGCGGCATTGTTCGCCCGCCAAGTGAGCGGGAAGTGTTTCAGGCGGCACTGCGCGATGGCGAGATCGTGCCCTTCTTCCAGCCCATTGTTTGCTTGACGGCCGGCAGTGTCATCGGCTGTGAGGTGCTCGCCCGTTGGATCAAGCCGGACGGCACGCATGTTTCGCCCGGCGTCTTTATCCCGCTGGCGGAAGTCGCCGGCCAGTCCGACGATCTAACCCGCGCGCTCATGCGACAAACAGGGCAGGCTCTCGGCCCGGTGATGGCAAAGCATGATGCGTTTAAGCTGAACTTCAACGTCACGGCGACACAGTTGGCCAAGCCTCGCTTCACAGAAGGCTTCCTGACGTTTGCCTCCCGTTGTGGCCTCTCCCCCAAGCAGTTGGTGGTGGAGCTGATCGAGCGCGAGACGGTGGACAGCATGGCCGATACCAAGGGCACGCTCAATGAGCTGCAGGCCCATGGTGTGCGTGTCGCGATTGACGATATTGGCACCGGTCAGAACGGGCTCGCCCTGCTTCAGGGGCTGGGCGCTGACATTGTGAAAATCGACAAGCTGTTCATCGATATGGTCGATGCCGATAGCCGCAGCCGCATGATCTGCGAGATGCTTGTGAAGGTCGCCGAAGACTCCAACATGACCATTGTCGCTGAAGGTATTGAACGGCGGGCGCAGGTGAAGGCGCTGCGCGAGCTTGGGATTGGTGAAGCCCAGGGCTTTTACTTTGCCAGGCCGATGCCCGCGCGGGATTTTCTGAAGCTCTTGGATGCCGATGATCTTTCCTCCTGGGAGGTCGATGCCGAACCGGTTGAGCCGCAAGCCGCCGACCAGAGCGAACAGGCCCAAAAGGCCGCCTAAGGCTCCTACTCGATTGCCGCTGTAACTTACAGTGAGCAACACGGCGTGTCCGGTCTGCCGCGATCCAGCCGCAAAATCGGTCGGCCTCAGTCACAATCGTCCGTCACCTTTCTTCCCGTCGCCGGGGTGGTGCGGATAACCCCGGTGCACGGCGCCGGGTGGTGGACTGTGCGGTCGGCTGCGCAGCCTCGATGCCCCCAACTCACTACCCGGCGCCTATGCTTTCCGCGCTCCGCATTCCATGAGGGCCGCTGAGTGACCTCGCTGTCATCCCCCCGGCTCTTTGTCTCTGCGTAACGCGCTTTCGCACGCCCCAGCGGGCGATTTTGGCCGGAAGCGCATCTGGATGGAGTAGTGAAATGATTTCGTCTCATTGGATTGAACCGCGCGTGCATTTGCCGCTTTGGGGCTTCGCCCGGACATTGCGGCTTGGCGTTGCAACCGGTGTTCTGGCGCTCGGCGCCGTGGCCGCGCCCTATCTTGCGCAGGCCCAACAGGCGCCGATGTTTGCTGACGTTGATACCAACGTTGATGGTGTGGTCAGCGAGGAGGAGTTTCTGGCAGCCATGTCAGATGCCACCCCGGAGACCTTCGCCTCTGCTGATCTCAATGGCGACACGGTGCTGACGCCCGATGAGTATGAGGCCGTGGCCTCCATGATGCAGTAAGGGCTGGCGAACGGCTGACGTTTTCATGCTGTGGGCTGGGGCATGAGGGCTGGGGCGAAATGGGCTGGCATGTCGGGCCGGCAGCACAAGCTCGCCTGACTGGCTGGAATGAGGCCCCGGATGGTGCAAACCGTCCGGGGTTCATCGCGTTTGATGGGCTGGTTTCCAACGGGACTGGCTTTTGCCGCCAATCGCGGATAAAGGAGCGCCAAGCCCCCGAGATTTTCATCACAAAGCGACCCTTATGGCCCAGCCCTCAGGCGCATTGCGCAATATTGCTATCATCGCCCATGTCGACCATGGCAAGACGACCCTTATCGACGTGCTGCTGCGCGAGTCCGGCCTGTTCCGTGAGAATGAACAGGTCGCCGAACGCGCCATGGATTCCAACGATCTGGAGCGCGAGCGCGGGATCACGATCCTCGCCAAAGTGACGTCGCTGACGTGGCAGCCCGACGGTGGGGAAGCCAACCGCATCAACATCGTGGACACGCCGGGCCATGCCGACTTTGGCGGTGAAGTGGAGCGCATCCTGCACATGGTCGATGGCGTGATCTTGCTGGTGGACGCGGCCGAAGGGCCGATGCCACAGACCAAGTTCGTGCTTGCCAAGGCGTTGAAGCTGGGACTGAAGCCGATTGTGGCGATCAACAAAATCGACAAACCCGAAAGCCGGCCCGACGCGGTGCTGGACGAAGTGTTCGACCTGTTCGCGGCGCTCGATGCCAATGAGGAGCAGCTCGATTTCCCCGTGCTTTACGGCTCGGCGAAAGAAGGCTGGATGGCCGCTGAGCCCGATGGGCCGAAAGAGGACATGACGCCGCTGTTTGAGCTGGTGCTGTCCCATGTGCCAGCGCCGGCGACCGAAGAGGGGCCGTTCCGCCTCCTGGCAACGACACTGTCCGCCAATCCCTATCTGGGGCGTATTCTCACCGGACGCATCGCGTCTGGCTCTTTGAAGGCCAACATGCCGATCAAGGCGCTGAGCCGCGATGGTTCTGTGATTGAGAGCGGTCGCGCGTCCAAGGTGATGACCTTCAAGGGCCTTGAGATGGTGCCGGTTGAGGAGGCTCATGCCGGCGACATCGTTGCGCTTGCCGGCCTTGAAAAAGCGACTGTGGCCGACACGATCTGCGATCCGCAGGTGACCGAGGCCATCGAGGCGCAGCCGATTGATCCGCCGACCCTGTCCATGACCTTCATGGTCAATGATTCCCCGCTTGCCGGCCGGGATGGCGAGAAGTTGCAAAGCCGGGTGATCCGGGCGCGGCTTTTGGCCGAAGCGGAAGGCAATGTCGCGCTGAAGATCGAGGAAGGTGAAAACAAAGACGCCTTCATCGTTTCTGGGCGCGGCGAGCTGCAACTGGCGGTTCTCATCGAGACCATGCGCCGCGAAGGGTTCGAGCTTGGCGTTTCGCGCCCTCAGGTGGTCTTCCAGAAAGATGAAAACGGCGTGCTCCTGGAGCCGATTGAAGAAGTCACCGTCGATGTGGACGAAGAGTTCTCCGGCACGGTTGTCCAGAAGCTTTCCGAACGGCGTGGCGATCTGGCTGAGATGGCCCCATCCGGCGGTGGCAAGCAGCGGGTGATCCTGCATGTGCCGACGCGCGGGCTGATCGGCTATCACGGTGAGTTTCTGACCGATACGCGCGGCACCGGCATCATGAATCGGGCGTTCCTGAACTATGCGCCGCATAAGGGCGCGATCAAAGATCGGCATACCGGTGTTCTCATTTCCATGAGCCAGGGCGATGCCGTTGCCTATGCGCTTTGGAATCTGGAAGATCGCGGGCCGATGATGATCGAGCCTGGCACCCCGGTCTATGAAGGCATGATCATCGGCGAGCATACGCGCGGCAATGATCTGGAAGTGAACGTGCTCAAAGGCAAGCAGCTCACCAACATCCGCGCCGCCGGCAAGGATGATGCGGTGCGGCTGACCACGCCGATCAAGATGACGCTGGAGAAGGCGCTTGCCTACATTTCCGATGATGAGTTGGTGGAGGTGACGCCGAGCGCAATACGTCTGCGCAAGCGCCATCTTGATCCGCACGAGCGCAAGCGAGCGGCGAAGGCGAAAGCCGCAGCCTGACAGTGGTGTTGCGCAAGCGAGCTGCGAAGGCGAAAGCCGCAGCCTGACAAGAGCGTTGCGCAAGCCAGCAGTGAAGGCGGCGGCTTAGCCGCCGGTCCTGCCCAACTTTTCCGCGCGTAAGAAAAGCCCCCTTGCGATTTTTGCAATTGCGCCTAGGCTGCCCTTATGGGCGTCGATCAAATGACCATTCGCGCCGCTGAGCGCCCCGATGCTGCACAGATCGCGCATGTGCACGATGAGGCATGGCGCGAGGCCTATCGGGGTATCATCCCAGGGCCGGCCCTTGAACGGATGGTTCAGCGCCGTGGCCCGGCCTGGTGGTCGCGGCTTCTTGCTCGGCAGAGCGGTGTTCTTGTGCTTGAGGTTGGCGGCCAGGTCGCTGGCTATGCCACGATGGGTGCCAACCGATCATCATCCTTGCGGGTTCGCGGCGAGATTTATGAGCTCTACGTAACGCCGATTTATCAGGGTCTGGGGTTTGGCGAGCGGCTGTTCGATGCTGCCAAGCAGCGGCTGGCGGAAAACGGGCTGCGACCTTTCATCGTTTGGGTGCTGGAAGACAATGATCGCGCGGTCGCGTTCTATGAGGCCATTGGCGGAGAACCTGTGGCGCGGGGCGAAGAGCGTTTCGATGATCGCTCCTGTCGCAAGCTTGCTTATGCATGGGGCGTTTCCTCAGGCCGCATGAACTGACACCCGTTGGACTGGCTGCCAATCTGCCGGCCGGTTGGGGGTCGATCACCGCAGAAGGTCGATTGGCCGTCTTGCTAAGCGCCTTTTGCCTTCCGCGCTGCTAAGGTGCGGTCAATTCTTCCCAGCGTTACATCCGCGAGACTTTCATGCGCATTGAAGCCATTCCGATCGGAAACAACCCGCCCCACGACGTGAATGTCATTATTGAGGTTCCGACCGGCGGCGAGCCGATCAAATATGAAATTGAAAAGGAATCGGGGACCCTGTTCGTTGATCGGTTCCTCTACACACCGATGCGCTATCCGGGCAATTATGGTTTCGTACCCCACACCCTGTCGGCCGATGGCGATCCCATTGATGTGGTGGTGTGCAACTCCCGCCCCATCGTTCCTGGCGCGGTGATGAACTGCCGCGTCGTTGGTGCACTGGTTATGGAAGACGATGGTGGCGGTGATGAAAAGCTGATCGCCGTGCCAAGCACCAAAACCACCAGCAGGTATGACAAGGTGCAGAACTATACCGATCTTCCACCCATCCAAATCCAGCAGGTGGAGCACTTCTTCCTGCACTACAAGGATCTGGAACCCAACAAATGGGTGAAGATCGAACGCTGGGCCGGCGTCGATGAAGCAAAGGACATGGTCCGAGAGGCCATCGCTCGCGCCCAGGAGAGCGCTTAAGCCTATGGCCTTTTCCGGGACCGGCTGAAACCGGTTTGGACGTTATGTCAGTTTTGTGACATTCTTTTCGACAGGGAGACCAGTTGGGAGGTTGTCATGATTAGCCTCGATGACATGGTCGGCATGAGCGGGTTAAGCGAAGAAGAAATACTCGCCATTGCCGAGCATGAGCATGTTGCGCCGAGCGTTGCCACGGGCCTTGGCGCCTATCTTTCCGGCGACCATGAGGGGCTGGAAAAAGTCCGCAACATGATTTTCGATGATATCCGCGCTGCGCAGGCGGCCGGCGATACCGGGCATGAGCGTGAGTTGCTGCACGTTCTGCATCATTTCCTGCGCGAGCACCCCCAGGAACGGCCGAATGTCCATCCCTGGAGCTCGGTGTTCTAAGGCCGCAAGCGTTGTCGGTTTGCGCGCGCTAGAAGACGTTCGGCATGATGTAGAGAACGATGATCTGCTGCAGGAAGTAGATGCCCAGCAGCAAGACGAGCGGTGAGATATCGATGCCGCCCAGATTGGGCATGAAACGTCGGATCGGCCGCAGTGCCGGTTCGGTTAAGGCGTGCACGGCCCGGCCAATGGTGCCGACAACCTCATTGCGTGGATTGACGACATTGAACGCTACCAGCCAGCTCAAAATGGCTGAGATGATGATGATCCACCAATAGATATTGAGCGCGAGCAATACGACGTTGAGAATTGCGATCATGCGACGCCAGCCTCCTGGGCAGGTAAGGAATGAGCGGCGAGGAGCCGCAGTCTGGCGCTGATGTAGACAGCGCTAGGCGGCGTGACAAGATCCGATGGGCTGCATGGCGACAGCCCATCGCGCACGCTTGATGTGCGAATGTTGGTTTCAGCTGGCCTCAAGCAACGTGCCTTTGCGTGCCCTTAGGCCAAAAGCAAGATCGCTAGACGCCTTTGAAGAGCGTACCTGCAAGCAGGACGACATAGGCAATCGTCATAATCCAAACCGATGCGATCGGAAGGACGGCCAAAATGCCAAGAGCCGCCAGAATGCCAAGGATGGCAATCACGACGGAGATGATGAAGACGATCATGGTCGGTGCGCTGAGATTCATAGATCCCCCTTTTGAGTACTGAACATTTCTCGGAGTGGGCGCCCCACTGCCCATTGGAACACCAAACCGGACGAGACCTGCCCGGCTGGCGGGCGGCACTATAGTTAACCATATGTTACCTGCCCAGATGCGGGTTCGACTTTTGTCGACTGTCCCGGGTGCGCAGGTGGTCGGCGGGATTGGCTGAATTCAATCGGCCTTGGTTAGGTCTTCCAGCATGGCAGAAAAGTCCCGGCCTCCATCGCCCTTGGCAGCAAGGTCCGCATAAAGGGCGCGGGCGTACTCGCCGAGCTTTGTTGCAACGCCGGCTTCGCCAGCGGCCTTTTGGCTCAGCGTCAGGTCTTTGAGCATGAGGTCGGCTGAGAAGCCCGGCAGGTAGTTGTTGTCAGCTGGCGTGGTGGGGCCGATCCCCGGGGCAGGGCAGTAGGTGGTCATCGACCAACTTTGGCCCGATGAAGCGGACACCACGTCAAACAGCGCCTGACGGTCGAGACCGAGCCCGTCGGCGAGCGCGAACGCCTCGCAGGTCGCGATCATCGAGATACCAAGAATCATGTTGTTGCAGATCTTGGCCGCCTGTCCGGCGCCGCTCCCGCCGCACTGGAAGGCGCGGGCGCCCATCATGTCAAAAATCGGCGCGGCCTTGGCGAATGCATCGGGCGCGCCGCCGACCATAAAGGTGAGGGTGCCTGCCGCCGCGCCTGCTGTTCCGCCCGACACCGGCGCATCCAAGGGCAAATGACCGGCTTGTCCGGCATCGCTTGCAACGGCGCGCGCGGTGGCCACGTCGACGGTGGAGCAGTCTATGAGGAGGGTTTGCGGTGCCAGGTCTTGGAGCATGTCGGCATAAACCGTGCCTAAGGCATCCCCGTCCGGCAGCATGGTGATGACAGCATCACAGGCGCTGATGGCCTCTTGCAGGGAAGACGCGGCGGCGACGCCAGGCGTCTTGGCGCCGGCCGCATCATAGCCTTTAACCTGATGACCAGCGGCTGCCAGATTACGGGCCATCGGCGCGCCCATCTTGCCAAGCCCAATGAACGCAATACGCATCTGCTTCCCTCACTGTTGTCTGTTTTGCGGCCGACCATGCCTTGGCGACGCAATCAGGATCAATGCGCGTGAATCAATGTGGTCGATAATCCAGGGCGTGAGGCTCCGTCTTGGGCTGTGGACAAGCGCTGCATGACAATTTTTTGACACTCATCCCCAGGCCCTACACCGAGCAAAATGCCGGTTTTGCGGGGTTTGCGACGGGCGCGCAAAAGGGCGTGACGGGACGATGACAAAAAGATGCGCTTTTTTGGAAATCGGTCGTTGACAGGCAAGCCGCGCCAGCCCTATATACCGCCACACCGAGAGCGGGACGCCGCTGGCGACAGTTGCTTGCGCTCTCGAGTATCTTCAGAAACCAAGGCGGCTTCAAGCGCCCTTCACAGGGGGCTCGCTAGCGTTTCTGTCTCATTCATTTGCTGCGAAGCATCGAATGAGCGTTCTTTGAAAAGTGAATAAAGAAAGAGAAACGTGGTCGGCGGTATTCTTGCGGATCAGCTCAAAAGGCTGGTCGAAGAGTTTCGACGTGACACGTTTTTTTGAAGACACACCATGGTGACTTTTTCGGAAGTCATCAAATGATGCGGCGCCTTCACAGCGCCGTAGCTTAAAGTGTGTCCTCGTCAAGCGTGATTAAAGTCGGTTCAAAATCTCAAATTCAACTTGAGAGTTTGATCCTGGCTCAGAACGAACGCTGGCGGCAGGCTTAACACATGCAAGTCGAACGCCCTCTTCGGAGGGAGTGGCAGACGGGTGAGTAACGCGTGGGAACCTACCTTAAGGTACGGAATAACAGTTAGAAATGACTGCTAATACCGTATGTGCCCGAGAGGGGAAAGATTTATCGCCTTAAGATGGGCCCGCGTTGGATTAGCTAGTTGGTGAGGTAACGGCTTACCAAGGCGACGATCCATAGCTGGTTTGAGAGGATGATCAGCCACACTGGGACTGAGACACG
>ERZ1740060.125-NODE-125-length-64867-cov-8.361584_pt1 | contig 64867 bp, 55 predicted proteins | sample MGYA00581743_ERZ1740060 | MGnify/ENA primary metagenome ERZ1740060 (study PRJEB43018, sample SAMN04849235) | marine metagenome | isolation source: floating plastic debris | place: Pacific Ocean | collected 2008-08-27 | study: EMG produced TPA metagenomics assembly... | reverse complement strand
ATTCTCATGGTGAGACTGACTAAGATGCTGAAAAGTTTTCTGCACCACTAAGGAGGGATATGAATGCCTGCTGAGACAAACCACAAGCCTAGGCCATGGGCAGTTATCACAGTTATCGGCAGCAGCAGCCAGTCTAAGGGTGCGGAATTTTTTATCAGGACACCGATTAAAGGCAGACTCAAAAAGCCTACTAAACTGAAAAACTGCCCCACAAATCGCCAGTTGATTGAGAACAGCATGATCTTGACAAAGGCTGCATCATCTTTTTCGACAGACCAAGCGTTCACTCGCTGCTGTAACCGTGATGGGCAAAACATTGCCCAATACCACAGCTCCCAGGTTTCTTTTAAAAACCGCTTCATGGCTGCTCACCCACAAATGCAGCCCAGCTTTCACTACAGCTCTGTCCATGCTCCTTTAGCAATCCGTGCAGTTGTAAATCTGTTTTCACGGCAGTTGAGGATACTGGCAAGGTCGGATCTTTGAGCTGCTTCAGAGTCAGTTGCTCAGGTGCAGTCAGTTCTGCCCATAATTCCTGAAAGCGCGACCTCACCTGCTTTTTAAAGGCCTGCTGAGCCGCATCCAAATCACCATGCTGCCAGAGCATGGCTGCTGCCAATTGGGTCTAAAAAGGCAAATGTCCCGCCATTGCTTTCACCCAATCAATTTCGGCATCTAAAAATTGGCCTTGTTCAAGAAGTTCTTGCCAAGATTTTGGCTCCAACGCACCTAAAATCGTGGTACTAAACAGGTTTCCAAAGGGAGAGGTCAGGTTCAAGTTCTGATAGACCTCACTCAGCGGTCTACGGCTGGCCACCACCAAAGTCACTAAGCTGGCTGATGCCTTAGAGCGCCAGTCATCACCCCAGTCCTGAAACTGCTCTAACCGCTTTCCGATCGCCCCAAACTCATCAAACAGCACAATCAGCCGATAGCCCTGATCCCGTAGCGCCTCTAAGCCATCCTCCAGCTCAAACGGGTCGTCGTTTGCAGCCTTGTCCCAAGGCTCTGTGCCGGTTTGCTTCTTAACCTCCCGCCTTAGCCCTTCCACGATGCCAACCGGCTTGTGAAAACGCCGATCCTGCAAATCCAGCATTACCACCAGCGGCTTTTGCTCCGGCAGACAAAACGCGTTAATCCGTTCCTTTACATAGCGCAGCATTGAGCTTTTGCCATTGCGCCTTATCCCGACAATATTGATGCTTTGCGGCACCGCTGCGCCAATGCGATTTTTAATGTCCGCAATGGCCTGTCGTCGCCCGTAAAATTTCTCTGGCGGTACCGCTGGCCCGTAAATAAATGGGTTTGGTCCCTCTCTAGAAGCGGCAACGACAACGGCTGGCGGTGGTGCCGCTTCTGCCTGTTGTTGAGTTTCAATCAGCAACTGCCCCACCAACTGTTTCAACGTCGCCAGATCATCGGCATTTTGGGTGATCAGGGCCACAATTTGATCGGCCTTGGTCGTTACCAAAGCCCCAACGGCGTCTACCCCTTGCCCCACATCATCCAAAGCCAAGCTCAAATTGTGGATGCGATTCAGCACCTCAGGGATTTGCTGGCCAAAACCATGCAGAGCTGTTTCGAGATCTGCCCACGCTACAGGTGCTGCCGCAATAGTCTGCAACTGGCCATTGATCTGCATCAACAGTTGGCTTTGAAACCACTGCTGTACTTCAGGATTGCTCTTCAGCCCAAACTCAAAAAACACGGCCAAACGGGCCAACAGGCCGGTGCCCTCTGCTGCGGCGCGTTCCAGATAAACCGCTGGGGGCTGCTCTTGCGCCACCACAGCAATTAGTTGATCCCGTAGACGGGTTTGCCCATCTTGGCTTTGCAGCAAACCCTCTAAAGCGTCTAGATCAGCTTCTGGCAGCGGTTGCACGGTACCGCGTTCCAATTGCTTCAGAGCTGCTTTGAGTTGCTTATCTTTACCTACCAGCCAAGTCACCTCGGCTTCATGGCTAGATAACACCGTATGGGCGCTCGCGCCTCCGTAGGTTCCGCCCGTAAACTCATCCAAGCAGTCCTGTACCAGACTCTGCTGCGCCCATAAAAAAGCGCGATTTATGGTTAAAGCCAACTGATCGTGGGTTGCCTTTAACTCTGGCGCATTCAGTTGTCGAGTCGCCCGCCGCCAACCGGCTGAGTAAGCCTGTACAAACCCGGCATCGACCCGATTACCGACAATGCCTGAGAGCATGGTTGCGGCTAACCAACTCCAAGTAATCGGATCCATTCACTGCTGCCTTGGCGAATTTAGCCCCCATCGTAGCGAAAGCCCGGAAAGAATTGGCCCCCCCAATCGCGAACCAATTTTGTCGGAACATTTGCCTGGGTCGTAACCTGGATACGGTACCCAACCCTCACCGACCTTTCACTAATGCCGCCGACTCCTCGTCAAATTCTTGAAACCCTCCTTCCCCCCCTGCGTCTAGCCGCAGGCTACGCCCGCCACATCCAAACCAAGATTGCCTCCCAGCCTGATAAGACCGATGTGGCCAACGCCTTTGCCGCTGCCCTAACCGACGCCGATCTGTCCATTCAAACCTTTGTGGAAGTGGCCTTGTTGGGGGCCTTTCCCGACATTCGCTTCTTTGGAGAAGAGCACGAAAAGACCTACAACACCAAATATTTTCGGGCGATCGACTTTGGTGAGACCAGAGACTACCTAGTCACCCTCGACCCGATCGACGGCACCCGCTTCTATAAAGACGGTCACCCCAGCTATCAAATCATCGTTACCGTCGCCAATACCGATGATTACGAGGCGGTGCTGGCGATTAGCCCCGCTTACGGCAATTACTACTACGGGCTGCGGGGTCAAGGCACCTTCAAAGGAGAGCTGTCTGTCGATTTGGATGACTGCCAGCCTTTGCAGCTATCGCCTTCACCCAATCGCGTCATGGTGGGGACAAGGTTGGCATCTTTGAAGCCGGTGCTGAGCGATCGCTATGAGGTAATCAGCATTGCCGAGGACTATTCCACCGACGTGCGGGTGCCTACGGTCAACGGCATCTTGACCGGAGAGTTGGCGGGGGTGGTGTTGGCGATCGGGCAACTGATTGATGGGGCCGCTCTGGCATTTTTGGCGCGGGAAGCTGGATTTATTGTCACAGATCTAGCGGGAGAACCCTTACCACCGCTGGCCCACCATCAGGGGTATCGACTGCCCGGATTGATTATGGCGGCGACCCCAGAATTGCACCAGGATTTGGTGGCGGCAGCGCAGCCGTTTGCCCAGGGTTAAGGGCACAACTGATGGAGCCCGCCAGTCCACCGGTTGAGTCCGAGGAGGTCAAATCCCTCAGCACTACAGCCTTTAGATGGTTGATGGGGGCAGGGCTGATTTACCTGTTGATTACGGCGGTTGGCCTGATCAGCGCTGGGTTTAAATCCGCCACCGGAGAACAGGCCGAAACGTTATTTGCCTTTGCCACCAACCCTTGTCTGGGGCTGATCGTGGGGACGCTAGCGACGGCCCTGATTCAATCGTCTAGCACGGTCACCGCCATCATTGTGGGTTTGGTGGCCGGTGGTTTGCCGGTGGCGACAGCGGTACCGATGGTGATGGGGGCAAATATTGGCACCACCATCACCAATACCTTGGTCAGCCTCGGCCATATCAACCAGAAAGAGACGTTTCGCCCAGCGTTCGCGGCGGCCACGGTACATGATTGCTTCAATCTGCTCTGCGTTGCGATTTTTTTGCCCCTAGAGATGCTGTTTCACCCGATCGAGCAGCTTGCCGGGTGGCTTTCTCAGGTTTGGGTGGGGAGTGGGGCGATCGCCATTCAAGAGTTCAATCTGGTTGCAGCCGTAACCGAACCAGCGGTGCAGTTAGGTCAGTTCGTCACCCACAGCCTGCCCGTACCGTTCGACGGTATCGGATTGATTTTGATCGGGATGGGGCTAATTTTTGTCTCGATCGCCCAACTGGGAAAGCAGCTCAAAATCCTGATGACGGGGCGGGCCGCAGCAATTTTGCAGGGCGCTATGGGGCGCGGGGCGATCGCCAGTCTCTTGACAGGCACCTTGGTGACTGTATTGGTGCAGTCCTCTTCAACCACCACCAGTCTGATGGTTCCTTTGGCCGGAGCAGGGGTGCTGGATCTGGCCCAAATCTATCCCTTTACGTTGGGGGCCAATATGGGCACCTGCGTCACCGCGCTACTGGCTGCCACGGCAGTCACTGGCGCTGAGGCGGCTCCAGCCTTGCAGATAGCCATGGTGCATCTGCTCTACAACCTGTTGGGAGTGGGGGTGGTTTATGGGGTGCCCTGGCTGCGATCGCTGCCGATGCAAGGGGCAGAATATTTGGCGACGGTGGCGGCTGAGCGTCCGCCCTTGGCGCTTGCCTATATCGTTTTGATGTTCTTTGGTATGCCAGCAATTTGCTTGGGAATCAGGTCATTCATCTAGGATGCGCGCATCTAGGGTGCGCGGACAATTTGATTCCCCTTTAATGGCTCCGGCGACGCTGGGCGATCGCCACCTTTGCTAGGTCCATGATCGGCTCAAAATCAAAGTCTTGGGCCAGGGTCAACAGGACCTGTTTTAACTCAGTTTGCCGCGCTGGAATCGTGCTGCAGAGGGTTGCCACCTTATCTTCATCCACCTCAGCCGCGCATTGGTGGAGCTGCTGCAGCCAAGAAATGGGCATGGTTGCCAATTGTTCCACCGTCAAGCCACCCGCAGGGAGAACAGCGGATGCCTCCAGAACGGAGGATGCTTCAGCATAGACATACTGCATCCCTAAATGCTCCGCCATTTTTGCGAAAATAATTGTCGCCTCTAAGGGTTTGCGGACGAAATCATCGCAACCTGCTGAAAGGGCTTTTTCTCGCTCTTCAGCAAAGGTATTGGCCGTGAGCGCCAGGATAACCGTGTGAGGGCTGGAATGAGATAAGGAACTGGTGTCGTCAACACGCTCCAATGCCCGTATCCGCTGCGTAGCCGCATACCCATCCGTACCCGGCATACGAATATCCATCCAAATTAGGTGGGGCCGCCACCGTTGCCAGACATCGAGGGCTGCAGCACCGTCGTCAGCGGCGCGGACTTCGCAGCCAATGTCTGTCAAAAGTTGCACCAAGAGGGTCCGACTGGGGGGGTGGTCTTCGGCGACCAGGATACGCCACTGGGGTTGATTGGGGGCCAAGCTCAGCACTCGGGGGGACGCTTGGGGCGGCACCGCACCCTGGTGGGTCAACGGGGCTGAAATCGTGAACTCAAAGGTGGAGCCCTGGCCCAAGGTGCTGGTTAGGGTAATCTCTCCGTCCATCATCTGAATAAACTTTTGGCTGATGGGGAGTCCTAAGCCAGTGCCCTGGTGGGATTGTTGTCCCGCCTGAGCTTGCACAAAAGGTTGAAAGAGGAGCTCGATTTCTGCTGGGGCAATGCCAGGGCCGGTGTCCTCAACGGCAAAGTGGATGGCTCGTTCGTTCATGTCGGTCAGCACATCAGCCGTCACCCGCAGCACCACATCGCCCACCTGGGTAAATTTAATGGCGTTGCCCAACAGATTGATCAACACTTGCCGCAGTTTATTTTCGTCGAGAACAACATATTGGGGCACCGAAGTCTGGCGTTCGAACCGCAGACAAATGCCTTTGGCTTGAGCCTTAAACCGCAGCATGTCTTCTAGGGTATCCAGCAAAGTATAGAGGTCGGTATCGGCAGGGTTGAGGGTAATGCTCCCAGCCTCGATTTTGGACATTTCTAAAATGTCGTTGATCAACGCTAAAAGATGCTCTCCACTTTGATTGATAATGCCAAGCTGCTCTTGATGCTGGGGGGCTAAATCGCGATCGCGAATCAGTAGTTGGGCAAACCCGAGAATGGCATTTAGGGGCGTGCGCAGCTCATGGCTCATATTGGCTAAGAAAACACTCTTCGCCTGGTTGGCCGCTTCAGCCGATTCCTTCGCCGTTTGGAGCTCAGCGGTACGGTCAATGACCCGTTGCTCCAGTTCCGCATTGAGCTGCTGAAGTTCGGCTTCGGCGCGCTTGCGATCGCGAATATCACGACTGACAGTCCCTAGGGCAACCGGGTCTTGGCTGGCTGGATCTCGCAGCAAAAACAGGGTGTAATCAACGTCAATCGGTTCACCCGTTTTGAAATGGCGAAACTGGATTTCCCCTTGCCAATTGTCTTGGGCCATGACCGTGGGGAGCGCCCGATCTCGCTGAATGATCAAGCTCTCTGGCATAAAATAATCATTGATGGGGTGCGCTTCGGCAACCTCAAAGTTCTCTAGACCCACCATTGCTAAGCCTGCAGCATTAATAAACAACGGCCGCCCCGCCAAGGTGACGATGCCAATGAAGTCGCGGCTGGTTTCTAAAAGGGAAATCAGCTTCTGTCGCTCCTGTTCAGCCTGCTTTCGCTCACGGATATCCCGAGCCACAGCAGCCACATATAGGGAATCACCAGCCTCACCGCTACCGAGTAAGTAAAGACGGACCTCAATCTCTACGGGTTCACCGGTTTTGAAGTGGCGCATCCGAAACTCCCCCTCCCAGCGCCCCGTGACGCTGATTTGAGCAATTTGCTCGCCTAGGGCAGGCAAATCCTCTGGAAAAAAGAAGTCGGTCAAGCGGTAAGCTTGCATCTCGGCAATACTGTCTAGGCCGACCAATTGCATCCCCATTGCATTTAAGAAAAGCGGCTCACTATTCAGGGTTGAGATACCAATAAAATCACTGCTGTTTTCAATCAGAGAAACCAGATTGTTGCGGTCTCGCTCCGCCTGATTGCGATCGCGAATATCCCGAGCAGACACTGCCATACAGAGTGGATCATCTGAATCTTGGCCCCCAAACCGATAAAGGTTGACCTCAATCTCTATGGGTTCACCAGTTTTAAAGTGGCGCAATCGAAACTCCCCCTCCCAATTGCCTACTTCAGCCAGCAAGGTCAAAATTTCATCAAGTTCGATCAAGTCTTCAGGGAAGAAAAAGTCTTGTAAGCGGTAGCTCTGCATTTCTTCGACGCTACTCAGTCCGACCAGGCTTAACCCCGCAGTATTTAAAAACAGGGGTTCACAATTCAGCGTGGAAATACCAATAAAGTCTTGATTATTTTCAATTAACGATACGAGCCGTTGCTGCTCTCTTGCCGCTGCTTTGCGATCAGTGATATCCCGAACCGTCCCTAGAGCATGATATTTGCCGTTGAAGAAAATCCGTCTACCGGTCACTTCTGCATCAAAGCAGCTGCCATCTTTACGCACCCCTTTGGCTTCTCCAGTAAAGGGTTGGTTCTGATTTAGCGCATCGACAAATTTTGCAAAAACAGGATGGGAGTCAGGGTGAATATAAGTCGTGGGCGGCACCAAAAGAAACTCATCTCGCTCATAACCATGCATCTGGCAGGCGGTTGGGTTTATCTCCACAAGGGCACCCGTTTCTAGATCATTGATGAAAATGCCTTCACTAACGGTTTCAAAAATACTGCGGTATTGCGCTTCTGTAATCTTGAGTTCAGTTTGGGATTCTAAAAGGGCCTGAGTACGCTCACGAACTCGCTGCTCAAGCTGCTCGTTCATGGATTTCAGGGCTTGCTCAGCCTGCTTGCGATCGCTAATATCAGCCAAGAAGCCGATTGCCCCTCTAGCTTTACCTTGGGCATCGAAGTCTGTGATATTTCTGTCTTCGATCCAGAGATAAGTACCGTCTTTGCACCGGGTTCGATAGGTTGCTAAGAATCGAGGCTGTTCGGGGGCAACTCTTTTAACGGCAGTAAAAAACTGCTCTTGCTCTTCAGGGTGAATCAGCGCAATCCATTCATTGATAGATCTGGGTAGTTCTGAGGACGGGTAGCCCAAAATGTCTTCAGTATTAGCTCCCCAAGTAACAGTGTTTACTTGAGCATCCCACTCATAGACAATTTGACCACTAACTCGTCCAGCAATATCGTAGCGATCTCGCCACTCTGCCAACTTTTCAGCGTACTGCTGGTTTAAAAGCTCTGCCTGCTTGCGATCATGAATGTCTTCAATAATGCAAAAAAGGTATTGGGGTTCTCCGGCCTCGTCTCTTACTAAGGAAAGGGTTTTATTCACCCATTGGGGTTGACCGTCTTGGTGCACATAGCGCTTCTCAATGGAATACAGCGATGTATCACCCGCCAAGAGCTGCTGCATTTGCTGGCTAGAAACCACTAAATCAGCTGCATAGGTGATGTCTTGAAAGGTTTTGCCTAATAGTTCAGTTTCTGTGTAGCCGAGAAATTCACAAAAAGCTGGGTTGACCTTCACAAAACGACCCGATAAATCTGCCTGGGCCATGCCAATAGAGGCTTGCTCAAAAGCAGCTCTAAAGCGCTGTTCACTCTCTTGCAAAGCAATCTCTACCCGTTTGCGATCGCCGATATCGCGCCCGTCTCCCAAAATTTGATAAACATAACCATCTTCATTAAAGATAGGCTTGATAGTGACATCGATATCTAAAATATTGCCACCCTGACCCATCACCCGAGTTTCAAAGCGACTGAAACACCCTTGGGATGCCGCTTCAAATGCCTGTCTTAACAACATCTGCGAATCTGGCAGATGTTGGAACCACGCCGTTTCCCAGAGCTTTTTATCAATCACATCTTCTGAGGTCAAACCGCCGAATTTCAACGCGGTTTGATTCGCTTCAATCACTTCTCCATTTAGGCTAAAGAGCCCCATAAACTGAAAGGAAAAGTCAAAAATTGTGCGGAATCTGGCCTCGCTCTCCCGCTGTTGAGTGACAGCTCGATAACATTTTTGAATATCGATAGCGGTTCCAACCCTTTCCATGCCCCCCTCTAAATCAGCGGTGCGAGTGAGTTGTTGCAGCCGCAATTGGTTTTCAACTCGGGCGGCCACCTCCGCCTGCTGCAAGGGTTTAGCAATATAGTCGGCCCCTCCAGCTTCAAACCCATTGGCGCGTTGTTCGATATCACTCAAGGTGATCACAAAAATGACCGGGATCGCTTTGGTTTGGGACGAGCCCTTAAGGCGACGACAAACCTCGAACCCTTCCATGTCCGGCATTATCGCATCCAGCAGGATCAGATCGGGGGCAATCTGCTTAGCCTGAATAAGTGCTGTTTCCCCATGAGTCGCCACGGAAACCTTGAGATTCATAGACGCCAACAATGCCGATAAAACATGCCGATCAGCATCATTGCCACTCACAATTAGGACGCTATTTTGTATGGTTTCAAGACTCATCGATTAGAGAAGTCCAACTTTTTGTCAGCCTAGGGTCGGTTCGCCAAAAACGCGACATTGTTGAATAGGGAAGGTGAGGTATAAACCTTATCGATTAACCTTCCCTAAACGTATACGTATGGCCCATTATCCTTGAAACACTTTAGAGGGTGTTTGAAAAGTTCTCGGGACTTCCTTTTGTGACATGGATCACCCAAAAGAGTGACGATAGCATTAGGGCTTTAGCCATCCTATTAATGGGCTTCAGTATTGCTCAATTCCCCCCTTTTTAAACACCCTTTTAGGGCGGTAGGAGCTGTCCGAGTCAAGGCTCTATGGCATTGAAGATAGGCTTGGGTGTTCACGACAACCTGATCACCATCACTTTGCCGCGAATATCCAACCCAGTGGTACAAATCTAGGGGCTGTGGACAACTAAAACTAGGATCCTTATGGTGCAACGGTTACAGCCCCTAGCTTGATTTGCCGGAGCGGGCGTGGTCAGGCTTACCCAGAGAGGGGCTTGTCGTCAATTGTCCACACGCCCCAACAAGCTGTCCAAATATCTTGGCTTAGTCCACCAGGCTATGCATGGGGAAACATCAAGCCCCACAGAACTGTCAACATCTTCGACAATTTCAGAGGCTTTTGATCAAAAACTGGGGTGCTAGGATTCGAACCTAGGAATGTCGGGACCAAAACCCGATGCCTTACCACTTGGCGACACCCCACCAATTAGCCCCATAAATATAGCAGTTTTAGTCCTGGCCCTGTCAACAGATTCTTGACACGGGTGCTCTGGCCTGGAGTATGGAGATTAGGAGAATATGGGTTGATTCGATCCATCTACATCCAACGATTGGAGCGTGGGCTTGACGGGCGGTTTGTTTTACTATGAGTGACGAGTACTCAGTTGTGCCGTCCGTTGGTGGAAGCGGCAAGTACCGATAGCCATTTGCTGTATAGGGCAACAATGTAACCATGGCCGAAGATAAGACCCCAGCTTCTCAAGACTCACCCGCCCCCAAAAAGGCCCCTAAAGCCAAAAAGGAGAAGCCCCCTGCCATTGAGAAAAAGCCCTTTGGTGAATTTATTGAAACGCATTACTTGCCCGCCCTATCGGATGCTTTGGGCAAGGCTGGATTTGATGGGGTGACCTTGGCTTTTGATAAGGGCACTTTGGCCATTACCGGGGCTGATGATCAAGCTTATTGGCAGGTGACAGGGCAGCTAGCGACTAAAGGCCGACAGTTTAGCGTGGTCTTTACTCAAGAAGATATCACCAGCTCAAAGTTCTTCTATTGCACTGAAGGGGGCGATCGCGCCAGCACCCTGGAGCATTTTATGGGCGATGAGCGTCGTGTCACCCTCGATTTGATGGTGCTCTATGTTTTGCAACGCTTGAATGGTCAAAAGTGGCTAACGCGCAACTAAAGCCTTTTCAAATGCAGCCGTTGATGGCGGCCTGGTAAACCCCCTGGTAGCGGTTCTTAGCCTGAAGTTTGCTAAGGCTATTGTTGATATGAAATTTGACTGTACTCTCGCTAATAAATAGAGTGCGGGCAATGTCGCGATCGCGGCGTCCTTGGGCCAATAGGGTCATAACCTCTTGTTCGCGATCGGACAAGGGGTTATGGCGGGTCGTGCGATAGGGCAGCGTGAGCAGCACCTTCACGACATTAGAGTCCGTTTCAGTCGGGGTTTCAAGCTGCCCGCCCCAGCCGATTGCCATAAACTGCAGCGTCCGAAATTGATCGCTCAGATCGGCAGATGGATTAGGTTGCTCCGTGGCAGGGATAGCGGCGATCGCCTCTAGGGCAACCGTCTGCTCTTCATACACCAAGCGACAGTAGTTGCACTGCACCTGATTCAAAATTTCTGCAGCCCGCAAGAAAATGTACACAATGGGCGAGGCCAATGGCCGTTCGGTTCCCATCAGAATTAAGCGTGTGGGCTGTAAAACCGCTGCAAGCTGTTCTGAAAGGGGAATCGCGTTTAAGGCAGGAGCCTTGGGGGCAGGCTGCTGCGCCTGGAGTGCTCCTTCTAGGGCAACGGTTGTGGTCATGCAAAGGATTTGCAACACCTCTAAGAATTCTGGATCTAGGGGCGACTGGCTAAAGGCTGCTAGCACCCCCACAACCCGTTCACGGGTCGCCAAAGGATATCCCGCGAATCCTTGAATTCCATTGGCGATCGCCCAATCGCGATCCTTTACCCAAGGTTCATCAGCCAGCCGATTACTCAGAAAAGAAACCCGATTTTGGGCAATTTTGCCCACCTTATAGGCTCCCATCGGCACAATCGCAAATGACCCGTCTAAGTGGGTATACAACCCCTGGGAAGCCACCAAACGAAGCTGAGTTTGATTCGCCTCGACAAGCCACAACCGCGCCAGAATACAGCCAAAATGCTCAACAAGCGCTGCCGTAACCTGATAAGCAATCCGATGGGGATCTAGACAACCGGCAATATCTTGACTGATTTGGTTGACGTACTGCAGGTTAAACAGCAGGCGGGTGGTGTCTAACAAAGGAGGAAGTCAGTGTCAAAATCACGGGCAGAAAGTACCTTTGACCTTCACTTCACTACACCTATCCCCACAACTCTGTAACGTTAGGTACAAAGACCCTAAGGATAGTTTTAGTTAAAGCGGGAGCAGTAAGCTGGATCTGATTGCACCTCTCGTAACAATCGTTTGATCCCTATGATTCAGCTAAGTGCTGCCGCCGTTGAAGAGTTGAAGCGACTCCAGGCTAATTTAGCCCCTGAACAATCCGCCGTGCGTCTTGTGGCGATGGAGGGGGGCTGTGCCGGTTTGCAGTATGACTTTCATTTTGCCGCCATGGCAGAATCGAGCGATCGCTCAATCGAAATAGACGGTTTAATAGTGCTGACGAGCCCTGATACCTTGAGCCGATGTGAAGGGGTATCGATTGACTATTCTGAAGATTTAATGGGAGGAAATTTTCGTTTTACGAATCCCTTGGCTCAGCAAACCTGTAGTTGTGGGGTTTCCTTCAGCTTAGAAGCTAGCGCTAAGCCCCTCACCGAAGACTGCACAACCGCCTAGGGCGCACCCTCAAGTTGGGATACAGTTCTGAGGGTTGGGCCAAACCAGTGACCTAGGTCATTCAGATCCTTGAGTTCAGTCACCCGATCTCAAAATCTACAGCACCCAATCTTTGTTGACACTGTCACCCTGCCAACTTGATCATCATCACTTCAGAACACTCAGCTATGGCCCATCATAAATGACATAGAGAAATGCGTTCGGACTGGAGTTCCTCCTGACCAGCCTCTAATTCTGGCAGCGTCAGGCCAATCGATAGAAATTTCTCTCCTCTCAACTGAGACAGTAGCACACGACTTCCCCCCAGCCAGATGGTTGGGGGTTTTTTGTTCACCCTTTACCCGCTTGTTTCTAGAGGCTGATGACGCGCCCTAAATCGAGAGGATTTGTTCGTCAAGGCTAAAATCTAGCGTTTGCTGATCGCGCCCCGAGGTCAAATAATCTTTTTGGAAGGCGTCTTTAAGGCCACTCACCAAATCAAATTTAGGTTGCCAAGCTAGCTCCCTCTGGGCTTTATCAATCGCAGTAAAGAAATGCTGCACCCGCATCGGAAAGGCTTTGCGCTTACCAAAGTCAAAATCCTGAGGGTTGTAATGGACAAGCTGCAATGCCGCCGGGTCTTTGCCCACTGCTGCGGCACAGGCCCGAGCCAGGCCGTCAAAGCTAACCGTCCGCTCTCCAGAAATGTTATAAACCTGCCCTACGGCTTTGGGGTTATCTAAGACGGCCGCCATCGCTGCAGCTAGATCCTCCACGTGACCGAGCTGGGTTAAGGCCATGCCATTCCCTGGGATGGGAATGGGGCGATCGCGCACAATGCGATCAAAAAACCAAGCTTCGAGATCGTTGTAGTTCTGAGGTCCATAGATATAGACCGGACGAATCGAGGTGAAAGGAACCCCTTGCTCGGCTAAGTAAGCTTCAGTCTGGAACTTGCCCTTGTGGCGACTCTTAGGATCGACAGCATCCCCTTCGATATGGGGCATCTGATCTGACTTGAGATAGACCCCGGCTGAACTCACGTAGACAAAATGTTGAAGCTTGCCCTGAAATAGTTCTATCAAAGGCTGCGTATCGCTCAGTTCGCGACCATTGTTGTCGAAAATAGCGTCGAAGTTTTCTCCTGACAGGGCTGATTTGAGGGCTGCAGGGTCTTTGCGATCGCCGTGGAGTTGCGCAATCCCCTCAACGGGGGCTGGTTTATTGCCCCGATTGAACAACACAACTTCGTGACCTTGGGCCACCAACTGCTGGGTCAAAGACACCCCAATAAAACGGGTTCCCCCCATGACCAAAATTCGCATTCCCATGACTCCTAACGTAACTGTTTCAGCGTCTCACGCCATTAAGCCTGGGGCAACGCTAACAGCATAGGCACTCTCGATTTGGGAAGCCGTTAAAGTCCGACCCACCAACCCACTGCCAACTTTCAATTGAGCGCCTTGAAGAGCCCCATTAGGGTTTCAGTGGTTACAACGGTTGCAAATTCGCCATGTAGGCTGGCCAAAGAGATGTCATGGACTTGCGCCGCTTTGTACAGAGTCCCGTCTGGCCCTTTGAGATCGAAGGTGGCAGTTGCGTCTGACACAACAAAAGTCGTAAAGCCAAGATTACCGGCCATGCGGGTCGTCGTCGAAACGCAGTGATTTGTGGTTAGGCCAACAATAATGAGCGTATGGATCGATTGGTCTCGAAGATACGCCTCTAGATCAGTCCCAATAAAAGCACTATTCACGGTTTTCTTAAAAGCTGGCTCACCTTCTTTCGGCACGGCGACAGCCTTAAAAGCGCAGCCGGGACGATCGAGCCTAAGCGGCGATTTGGGTTCTGTTGAGCAATGCTGGATGTGAAGAATAGGACGGCCAGTTGTACGCCAATACGCGATCAGTCGGCCAATATTTGCTTCCGCCTCTGGGTTGTTTCTGGATCCCCATTTCGGATCATCGAATCCTTTTTGGACATCGATAACAAGCAATGCAGCGTTTTCGATAGCCACGGCAACTTTTACCCAGAAACGACGCCAACTGTGTCACCAGCAACTAGCAACTTAGATTGTCCACAGCCCCTGGATTGACGGCTCTGGGGCAACACAGCGTTAGACAGCACTCGGCAGGCTCATTTCGAACAGCACAACTTCTGTCCCATGGTAGTGAGACGGAAGCGTCGGGTCCACTCCAATCACCTGTCGGCCAACGACCACAAATCCTGCTTGCTCATAATAGGCAACGAGCTGACGGCTGGCTGCTGCCGTATCCATACGAATCCCTTCCCGTTGCAGCGCTCTGCTGTGTGCGCAGGCCCAGTCAATGACGACATGGAGAAGTCCGGACGCGCCGGACGGACTACGAGCAATCCGGTGGAGGTAAACGTGAGCACCGCGATCGCGATCGCCCCAGACAGCTGCATCTTCGTAAGCGATGACGAACGTGCCCACCATCGCGTCGTTGTCCATAACCCGAAATAGCTGCCCCGCCTGAACTTCCGCTATGAGTGATGCGTCTGAAAAGTTCGGCCAGACGAGCGTGCCCCGTTCCTGTTGCTTGCGGCGACCTGCGGCATAGGCTGCTTGGACACGAGACAGATCGCCGATACTGGCAGGTTCGACATTCATGGCTGGACGATGCGGGTACCGTCTTAGGCTACCGTCCGTTAGGGGCCAAAGCGACTTATGGCTCGGGTTGAGCCGTCTCAGTTTGGTTCAACTGCTGCAGTTGCTGAACGCCCGGATCCTGCTGCCAGTACTTGAAGGCTTGGGAACCAATGACGTAGATAATCGCGAGGGACAATCCCAGCTTTAAATAAGAGCCAAAGATCGCGAGGTTGCTTGAAGTGTAGACTCGCATGGTGCTAAGCCATTCCATAGGTACGTCTATACTTAAATTTCCTCAGATTTTTTCCCAAGCAGGATTCCCCACCCAGGTTCACAGAAGATTCACGGGATTTTAAAGCCTTGGCAAAATTTGCGGCGCTTCAGTAATTGCCCGCTTTACACAGGTGCAGCTATGGGCTGAGCGGGAACCTGCCCTTGGCCCTGGGCAAAAACACGCGGATGGCGGCAGGTCACCGTCGCGGTTATGGCGTTGCCGGGTTTTAGGCCCAGGTCGGTTGGGATCCGGGCCTGCAAAAGTTGTCCTGCGGCGGTGGTCAGGGTGTAGCGATATTCCCGACCGAGGAATTGGCGATCGCGCACGATCAGCGTCCCCTGTTCATCTGCCTGTAAGTGCAGATCTTCTTGGCGAATCATCATTTGCCCTTCGGTGAGGGATGCATCCTCAGGCCGCACTGGAAAGGATCCCAAAACCGTATCCCAGCGGCTGCCAACCTGTTTTGTCGGCAGGAAATTAGCCTGGGTGACAAATTCCGCTACAAATTGAGACGCGGGCTGGTGGTACACCCTCTCTGGGGTGTCTAGCTGCTCTATCTGCCCCTGGCGCATTACCGCCAAGCGATCGGAAATGGACATGGCTTCTTCTTGGTCATGGGTGACAAAAACGCCAGAAGCCCCAACCCCTTTGAGAATGTCTCGCACTTCCTGGCGAAGATAGAGGCGCACCTGCACATCTAAATTGCTGAACGGTTCGTCTAGCAGCACCAGGCTAGGGCGGGGGGCAAGGGCGCGGGCGAGGGCGACCCGCTGCTGCTGCCCCCCCGATAGTTCATGGGGATAGCGGTTTTCAAACCCGGCTAAGCCAACCAAAGCGATCGCCCGTTCGGCTTCGGTCTTGCGCTTATGGGCTGGAAACCGCTGCCGTTGGGTGACCGATTTGAGGCCAAAGGTGACGTTGCCCAAGACCGTTAGGTGAGGAAAGAGCGCATAGTCTTGAAACACGACCCCCACGCCCCGATGCTCAGGGGGAACCCACTGGGGAGCATCACAGACTGCGCGACCGGCTAAGGTAATGGTGCCGGTTTGAGGGCGCTCAAATCCGGCAATGAGACGTAGCAGGGTGGTCTTGCCGCAACCCGACGGTCCTAAAAGGCCGAGTAAATCACCCTTGGCGAGGGTGAGGCTAACCCGATCAACCGCTGGAACCGCTTGGTTAGGAAAGTGCTTGCTGAGGTGTTCTAACTGCAGAATTATCGACGAATCCATAGCGATCGCGCGAGCCCCTCAAGCACAGCAGACTATTGAAAACCAACCTCAACAAGTGTAATACCAATGGTCTACAGGTCCAGACGCATTTCGTTAGAAGGTTGGAATCCCATTTGCTCGTAGAGGGGTTGGCCAAAGGGAGAGGCATGCAAAATGATGCGCGTGCAGCCCAGGGATTTCAGGTAAGCCACCGCCCGTTGGGTCAGGGCGCGACCCATCCCCTGACGCCGATAGGTTGCAACCACATAAACGTTCCAGAGATAGCCATAGCAGCGTTGCTCTGGCATCAAAGCATTCGGGTATAGCCCTGCAAACCGTTGTCCACCTACAGACCCGACAATTTCGCCCTGGACCTCTGCCACAAAGGCTTGATAGTCAAGGGTCGCGGTCGCGGTTTGAATAAAGTCCAGGGTGAGGGCCTGCCAGTCAGGGCGAATGCCCGTTTCGGGCACGCCGTTATCGCGCCATAAGTCGTGAAAGTGTTGGGCAATCGTGTCCCAATCTTCGGGGGTAGCTGGACGGTAATGGATAGCGGTCATTTGCTCCATTCAAATCCTTGCATTGGCCTGTCAACCCCTAAGTTCGCCGTAACTTTGATGGTTGGGGCTGCTGGCGTTGGTTATCAGCCCATGTGGCACCTTTCGTAAAATAAATCCCGGCAGTCACGATGGCCAATCCCACATAAAACAGCCGAATCCCCCACCCGGTTAAACGAAAGAGCAGCGAAAACAGACCGGGCTGCACGCCGCTATAGCGGGTCAACTCCGAACGAAACCACTTATCATCGTCATCAATGGTTTGGAGGCCCCCTAGGTCGGTGGGCAAGATCGGCATCCGGGGAGTGTAGAGGAAAAAGCCCAAAAGCCCGGAATGACCTGTGGCCTCCACTAGCAACACATTCGTAACCCGCTGGGCCTCGGGAGGCGAAAGCTCTGAAGCGGTGGCCACGGCCTGCACCCAAAAATACTGCCGCACCCCATAGCTACTCAAAAACACAATCGGCACGGCAATGATCAGCAGCAGAGATCGCCGTAGACGGCTCCAGCGAGACGGCAGCCAAACCGTTGCCGCCCCTAACCCTACCCCCAACAGGGCAAAAACCACGACATTCGTGATTTCAACCAACTCAAAACTTTGCAGGAGTCCACCAAAAAGAGGCAAGGAATAGACAAACTGCTCCGCCCCCCAAGTCAGACCGCCTTTCAAAATAACGAGGCCAATCGTCACCCCAATGACGCTTAGTAAGTAAAACAAGCGCGATCGCAACGGCTTTAAGGTAGATCGCTGACGGGAGGGATGACGTGGCATAGGTGAAATCGATGTTCAATCAGCAGGATACTAGGGGCTGTCATTAATTAAAACTAGGATCCTTGTAGTGCAACGACTTCAGTCCCTATTAATATTGTAGGAGCGGGCGCGGTAATGCTTGTCCAGCAAGGCTTCCACCCGTAATTAATGACGCGCCCTAAGCCCCCTTGTTCACGATTATTTGAATTATTGAGATTTAGCGACCAAGCCGTCACGTTTCAGGGTTCACGAGAATGTCACATTTATATGCTGTGATTAACTTAGATCGCTGCAGACATTGCGCTAGGCAGTGGCTGTGTGTGGATCCCTGTAGAAAAAGTACAGGCCCATTGATCTAGTGTTGGTGGGCCTGTGCTTAAACTCGGTCTTTGCATTGAGCAATGGCTGTGTGTGTATCTCGCTCGAAAAAGCATCGGCTCACTGATTCCCATCGGTGAGCCGATTGCTTTAGCAAAATCTTTTCAGACCCCTTGCCACCTGTTTTTGGCTGTCACAATCCGCTTCTGACAAAATTATCCGGACAGCAATTATTTCCTTTGAAAATTGCTATGAGCCTTGTTGTTGCTGAACTTAGCCTAGAACGTTGATCCCTAAGCAGAGCTGGGATTTTAGGCTTTGAGTTACAGCGCCACCTAGACTTCCATCAGTGCATCCCTATCCATGTATTGCTCAGCAATACTTTTTTGACCAGAGACGTTTTCAGAGCCAGCGATCCAATCGCGAGCCCTGATGGCAAGCAACGGACTCTCGGTTTCCGCAGTAGGGAGGGGCCATGGGCAACGTATATCTAGACGATGTGGAAATCGTCCGCCAATTCATTGAGGGTGAAGGGGCCCTGGTTGCAAATGAAAGCCTGCGCATTCAGGCGGCTTTAGACACGGCACAGCTCTTGGCACGTAACGGCCAAATTTTGGCGATCGCCCGCCTGCAGAACAGCCCTAGCCAAGTTTTGATTCGGCCTCAGTCCGATTACGCCGAACTCCTGCACCAGGTGCTAGAGGCCTATGAATACGTGCCCTTGGGCCAAGATGCCCAAACCCAATTTCAGCGGTATGAGCACCACGCGGTACCCGTTGGCTATCAACTGCACTGTGCTGCCGCCCGCGAATTGTGGCGGCAGTGGTGGTTGCAGCACCGCCATAGCCCTGCGGCCTTTTTCCCTGAGGAGCTACAGCTCTTGAGCAACGACCAATGGTGCCCCATTCAAGACATTGTTTTTAACCAAGGCACCCTATTTGTGAAAACGGCCCTAGGGGAAACCATTCATCAAGGCCATGATTCACTGGTGTGGATTGAGCAGCAGGCCGAAGCGAGCGATGATGAGCCCACCCAATTCTTGACGGCAGACATGGCTGCAGAGCAAGGTTATGTGTCCACGGTGCGACAATCGCCCCAGTCGCCTCAGCCCAAGCGTCCCCAAACCCAGGTGCCCGCCCCTCTCAATCAAATCGTCCGCCATGAATCGGGAAAGCTCTATGTGCGTACGGCTCTCGGAGAACTGGTAATAGAAGGCAGTAACCTCAACTGCCGCCTCAATCGCCGTCCTCACCAACTGGCGCACCGATCTAAGGGCTGTCATCAATTAAAACTAGAATCCTGGTTGTGAAACGATTTGCTTAGGACATTTCTTGAAAAGAAAATACCTGGCTCTGGTGCTGACGCCGCGTGACAACCTATGTAGGGGCACCTCTTGTGGGTGCCCTCGATAACCCGCCGGAGGGGACGAATCGAGAAATCGGTTTGTTTAGGGGCGATTGGTGGAGGGTAGGCACAAGACCTACCCCTACCAAGGTAAATTCTTGTCTGGGAATTTGCTTAAAGGCTACGCTTCACCTGTTACCGAAAGAGACTCGACCCAAATGCGCGGGCAGAGGCCACCGGGGGTGAACTCTGGCTCAGCCTCGATATGCACGATGGATTTCAATAAGGTTTGAAAGTCACCGGCTACGGTCGCCGACTCGATACTGACCTTTTCACCCTTGTTGATGAGCCAACCATCAAAGGGCAGTGAGAATGAACCCTGCAGGGCATTAACCCCGGCATGAAGGGCCTGGAGATCGTCAATGTAGACCACATTCTCCGCCGTCTCTAGATTGAGGGATGAACCCGATGGGGTTGCTGCCGTCACATGGTAGAAGCTGGGGCCAATGCTGACCTTAGCCCCAATGCTGGCATGGCCGGTGGGCTGGGTGTTGAGTCGTTTAGCCGTGCCAGCGCTGTGGAGGAAGTTAGAGAGCACACCTGCTTCGACAATCGGCAGGCGACGGGTGGGGGTGCCTTCTCCATCAAAGGTTTCAGCACTGATGTTGTCGGGGTGCAGAGCATCGTCGTAGACCGATAACAGCGGCGATGCGATCTCGGTGCCGAGGGTCTCAACCGTAGAGAGGCTGCGGTTGTCCAGCACGCTTTGGGCATTGAACATGTTAGAGAAGGCATCCAGTAGGCTCAGAAAGGCCTCAGCTGAAAACACCACCGGGTATTTGCCAGTGGCGATCGCCTCATACTCTAAATGACTCAGGGTTTTGTCGGTGGCTTCCTGCAGACAACCCTTGACATCGAGCTGGGACAGGCCGCGCTGCACTCGCATCGCCCCAGCAGAGCGGGGTTTGCGGCCTTCTTGCTCAGTTTTACTGTAGAGATAAATTGACGTGTAAGAGCGGCCCTCCTGGCGTAAAGCTCCGCCGCTATTCAGGTAAAACCGATCCACATCCCGCTGGGCCAAACCGTTATAGGGCACTGAGGTGATCGCCGGATGAGCCTCTAGCAGATCTTTTTCAGCCCCAAGTAGGGTCTCGATTAAGTCAGGCACAGGGGCAGGGTCTGCTTTCTCGACTTTGACCTCAGCTACCGGATCAGTGGCATTGGGGCTAAAGTCTGGAATATTTTCTGTGGCCCCAAAAACGCTGGCCTCCTGAGCCGTTTTTAAGGCTAGCTGGATGCCATCGGGATCAACATCAGTGGTGGTCGTTACCCCGAGGCGGCCCTGATCATTCCAAACCCGCACAATCACGCTAGAGCGCTGAGAAGCTTTGACCTGCTTTGCCTCACCGCGATCGACTTGAACGCTGGTTTCATCCACAGCGGAGCCATATAGGTCGTATTTAGCAATCCCGAGGGCTTGGGCACCGGATTGGGCGTAATCGGCAATGTCCTGAATGGTCGGCATAATAGCTCTGTAGGCAGTATTCAGTATTCTTCTATCCATAAAGAAGAATTCAACCTAATTAGTCTAGCGTTGCTCTGGTTGGAGATGGGGAGGGCAAATTCTTGCGGTTCATCCGGAGAAGGCAACCTTTGTGGAGAAAAAAGAGCCACCCCAAGCTTAAATACTCAGTATTTTCTGCAGAAGTACCCATAGACCTCTGCTAAAAGTAAAAGCAACAATCTCAGTTCAACGCTAATCCTGAATTTGCGCCATGGGTTACCTCATCCCGCCAAGAAAAAGTTTATGGCTGTGAAGCGATCACCGCTCAAGTACTGGTTTCGTCGGTTTAGATATCAACTTCGCAAACCATCCCTGCGGGTGATGTTTACAGTCCCCGTTCTAGTGCAATTGGTCGGGGCTGTGGGCTTGGTGGGGTATCTCTCCCTACGCAATGGCGAACGGGCCGTTCAGGATTTGGCCTCTCAACTGCGCACAGAACTCTCAGCCCGAATCCAGCGAGAATTGCAGGGCTATTTTGGCGAACCCCACGAAATTAATCGCCTCAATGCCACGGCGTTTCGCTATGGCGATATTGACGTTGTCAATGCTGAATATGGCGAGCATTTGCTATTCCAGCAAATGAAGACCCACCCCTCGATTGCGCTGATCTACTGCAGCAGTTCCCAATCGGGGGAGTTTTTTGGGGTGTTGCGGGTACCCGCCACGGGTGAGTTGCAACTGTCCTATGGCAATGCCAGCAATGACTTTTTCCGCGACTACTACAGCCTAGATGTGCGGGGTAATCGACAGTACCAGCGCTATCGAGCCCTGGAGCCCTATGACGCGCGGGCGCGCCCCTGGTATAAGGCCGCCCTAAATGCCCAGGGTGCGGCTTGGTCCGATGTTTACATTGCTTTTTCGACCGGATTGCCCAATATCACCGCCAGCTTACCCGTCTATCGCAACGATCAAGAGCGCCAGCTTTTGGGTGTTTGTGCGGCGGATGTGGTTCTGCCTGAAGAGTTTCGCAACTTTCTCAGTGACCTCAAAATCGGGCAATCAGGTCAGGCCTTTGTGATCGATCGTCAAGGCCATCTGATTTCTAGCTCGACAGAAGAGCCATTGATGGTTGAAGCAGGGGATGCTCGAACTTTCTTAAAGGCTGAAAATAGCGCCGATCCCTTGGTGCAAAAGTCAGCGCAGTTTTTGTCAGAGCGTTTTGAGAGATTAGACAATATCCAGCAGGCTCAGCAGCTTATCTTTGATCTTGATGGAGAGCGTCAGTTTCTAGAGGTCTTGCCTTTCAGGGATGGGTTTGGCCTGGATTGGTTGATTGTGGTGGTGGTTCCTAAGGCGGACTTTGTTGGGCAAATTCGTCAAAATACGCAAACCACCCTTGTTTTATGCCTCATTGCCCTGGCGATTTCCCTGGCCGTGGGCATCATTTCTACCCAATGGATTGCCACCCCGATCTTGCAGCTCAATCAGGCTGTGAAGGCGATCGCCAAGGGCAATTGGCAGCAAACCATTGATCTAGACCGCAATGATGAGGTCGGCGAACTGGCCCGTTCTGAAAACAATATGAGCGCTCAGTTGCAGCAGTCTTTTAATCAGGTCGAAGCCCAAAAGAATGCCTTTGCCCGGTTTTTTCCCACGGAATATCTCAACTTTTTCAATAAAAAGAGCGTTACCGATATCCACCTAGGGGACTGCATCAGCAAAGAAATGGCGGTGATGTTTGCTGATATTCGCAATTTCACTGGCATGGCTGAGCACATGGAGCCCCAAAAACTGGCGAATTTCATGAATATCCATTTGCAAAATATTTCGCCAGAAATTCGTCAACATCAGGGCTTTGTGATTAAGTTCATTGGGGATTGCATCATGGCAGTTTTTCCCCAAACGGTTGAGAATGCCCTCGATGCTGGCCTGGCCCAGTTCCATAAAATTCGAGACAACAATGCAGCGTTAGAAAAAGAGGGATTCCCTCCCATTACTATCGGCATGGGGGTGCATGTGGGGCAAATGATGCTGGGCATCATCGGCGAACCCACTCGCCTGCAAGGGGATGTTTTGTCTGACACCGTAAATCTGGCGGCTCGTTTAGAGGCGGTTTCTAAGGTTTATGGGGCTCAAATGCTGATTTCAGAGCGGGTGCTGGATAAACTCACTCAACGGGAAAAATATCAGCCTCGGTTTTTAGACCGAATTATGGTCAAGGGGCGAACCACACCCCTGGATATCTATGAGATTCTGGCGGCAGACAGCGACACCATGCGCAGCCTCAAGCTTAAAACCCGTGAGGACTTTGAGGCCGGTGTACATTGCTATCAAGCCTGCGATTGGGTGGGTGCGAAAGGATATTTCTCAGAAGTCCTGCGCGTGAATATTGCCGATCGCGCTGCTCAGGTCTATTTACAGCGCTTAGAGCAGTTCATCGCCTATGGCATTCCAGAGAATTGGGACGGAGTCTGGGCCTTTACCCGCAAGAATTAGTCGGGCTTCGGAGCTACCGCCATGGCGGAGCCGTCGTGAAGCGATCGCGCAAAAACTCACTCAACAACTGCACCTTGATCGAGAGGTGACGATTGACGGGATACAAGATGCAGAGGGATAGGGACGGGGCCTGGTAGTCGGACAGAACCCGTTGGAGCCGCCCCTGCTGTAAATCCTCTCCCACCATAAATAGGGGCAGCAGCGTGATGCCCAACCCTTGGATGGCCGCCTCTCGCAAGGGTTCGCCATTGTTGGCGCAGAGGGGGCCGCTGACGGCTACAGTCACTTCACCGTCGGGGCCAATCAGCCGCCAGGGTTGATGCTTAGTGCCATGGCCGTAGGGCAAGCAGATATGCTTGGCCAAATCTTGGGGCTGCTGGGGATGGCCGTGCTGAGCAAGGTAATCAGGCGCGGCGCAGAGCAGCACCGGCATCGGACAGAGTTCGTGAACAATTAGGCTGGTATGGGTCGTAGGCTGGGCGATTCGCACCGTCACATCGAATCCTTCCTCAATTGGGTCGATGAAGCGATCGCTCAGACTCAGCTCGATCTGCACTTCAGGGTAGCGCTGCAGAAATTCCGCCAGGGCTGGAGCCAGATGCAAGGTGCCGAAAGACATCGGCGCGTTGATGCGCAGCCCCCCCTTAGGCTCCGAGTGTAATCGGGTTACCGCGAGTTCTGCCTCAGCAATATCGGCCAAAATCGCCAAGCAACGCTCGTAAAAGGCGAGGCCGGTAGGGGTCGGAGTGACCTTGCGGGTGGTGCGATGCAGGAGCTGCACCTGCAGATCATCTTCTAGGTTAATCACCAGCTTATTCACCGCCGATCTCGACAGGTCCATTTGTCGCGCCGCCGCTGCAAATCCGCCCGCCTCAATCACTTGCACAAAGGCCCGCATACTCTCCAACTTGTCCATGGCGTTCCTTTTTAGCCTTTAATTTTATTGTCTACTAAATAGCGACAATATGTCTATTAAATTTAGTATTGTCTTTTTTAAGAGTTCAATCCATAATAAGACCAAGGCCAAAAGCCCCACTCAATTCCTTCATCTGTAGTCCTCAATTTGGGAGGTGCAACATGATCACCCTTCGTCCTGCTAGCGATCGCGGTACCGCCAACTTTGGTTGGTTGGATAGTCGGCACACCTTCTCTTTCGGCAATTACTACGATGTTGACCACATGGGCTTTGGTAGCCTGCGGGTGATCAATGAAGACAAAGTTGCCCCCAGCGGTGGGTTCAGCACCCATGGCCACCGGGATATGGAAATCATCTCCTATGTTCTAGACGGTGCCCTGGCCCACAAAGACAACATCGGCAACGGGTCCACCATCCGCCCTGGCGATGTGCAGCGGATGTCGGCGGGCACCGGCATTTTGCACAGCGAGTACAACGAATCCGAGCAAAGCCCGGTTCACTTCTTGCAAATCTGGATTCTGCCTGAGCAAAAAGGCATTGAACCTAGCTACGAGCAAACCCACTTTCCCGCCACGGAAACCCAGGGGCAACTGCGCCTGGTCGGGTCCCGTGATGGTCGAGAGGGATCCGTCACTATCCACCAAGACGTGAATCTTTACGCCACTCGTCTCCATCAAGGGGAGTCTGTCACCCATTCCTTGGCACAGGGGCGGCAAGCTTGGGTGCATCTGGCCAAAGGGGCGATTACCCTCAATGGTCAAACCCTAACGGCTGGGGACAGTGCCGCCGTCACGGCAGAAACCGCCCTGACGCTGACTGGGGCGAGTGATGATGCTGAAGCATTGCTATTTGATCTAGCTGCTTAGGTAAGCTTACTGGGCCGTGCTTTGCCATGGCCCAGTAAGGGTCGAAAGACTGCCGACTGTTTTATTTGCTGAGAAAGGAATCCTATCAGCGAACCCAAAATTGCGGATACGAAGCCGGTTGTGATGGAACTGGAGGCGGATGACTACCAAAGCAAACCTATTTGCCCTTTTTCCTAATGTTAGGAGAAGGATAACCTAACATTCCGCAGTTTGTAGAATCAGCTCTGCAGACAATAGACCGGTTGTGAAATAGTAGATATTAGAGTGATGCAAGAATAAGCTTTTCCTTACTTGGCTGGCCACGGACAAAGAATGGCGGAACCGCTGGCGGACCAGCCTTGTGCATGGGCACGACTCCAGCCGCGAAGGATTGACTGCTCCGGCTGCAGAGCGATCCTCACCATCGATTGGTGGCAGAAGCTTTGGAAGAATCTGTTTCTGCGTCAGAAATCACTGCAGCGATCACTGCACAAAACCCGCCGCGATCGCCCAAGGTAGTATTACAAATCCGGTTGTGATCGAGATCGCGAAGACTAGGCTAAACCCGTACAGAACAGGCTTTGCCCCTTGTGACATAGCCCCCAACGATTGCAGCGCACTCCAAATCCCATGGCGTAGATGGAACCCCAATAGTGCCAGCACCAGGGTATAGCCGACGGTGTATGACGGTTGTCGAAAAGTATTGACCACCATCCGGGCTAAGTCTCGGACTTCTTCCCCTTGCAGGGCCGTGGTTAAGTACGGGCCAAATTTAAACGTCAGCAGGTGGCTGACCAGGAAGATCGCCAAGCCGCTACCCGTAACGATCATGGTGCGAGCGCTGAGAGACTGCAGGCTAGGCGCTCCCCGAGAAGCGTATTCGGTGTAAGGGGTTGGGCGAGCCTGACCACGCCCCCAAAAGATTTGGATGCCATAGGCGGCATGGGTGAGAACGATGCCCAGCAACACGATTTCCACCAACCAAAACAAAGGGCCGAGCCGTTCAATCAGGCGACCGTAGGCGTTGTAGGCATCATGGCCTGCAAACATCAGCAGGTTGCCAATCATATGGGCCAGCACGAACAGTGCTAATCCCAGGCCCGTGATTCCGGTGATCAGCTTTTTGCCAATGGGAGACAGAATGATCTGGCGCAGTTTACTTGCTCTAGGAACGGCTGTCATAGTTGAGGCAACAATTCAAACCCCTGTCTTGATTTTAAGGTGAGGGCCAGAAAGGATCTGATTTGTTTTAGGGCTAAAACGCCCTTACAAATCGATTCAGAAAGCATCTTCTTCTCGGGATCTTAAAAGCCCCTTCCTCAATCATCATCAAGGAAGGGGCTTTTAAAGCATCAAGGCTGGCAAATTAAGCGGTCTGTGAACGCTTTTGAGGGCGGGCTGAACCCACCGGGCTACGGCGACGCTCTGGTCGAGCAGAACCGCCACCACCACGAGAAGGGCCACTACGTCCGCCTTTAAAGCGTCCTTGGCCATAGCCCCCTCGACGACGGCCTCCGCCTCGACGGGGCCGAGAAGAGCGGGTTGGCATGGGGGTTTCCGGCTCATAGCCCGGTATCACATTCTTCGGGATGTCCCGCTTAAGTAAACGTTCAATATTCTTCAGCAGATAGAACTCATCCGCGCAAACCAGCGAAACAGCCTCGCCTTCGTTGCCTGCCCGACCGGTACGACCAATGCGGTGCACATAGTCTTCGGGTACATTCGGCAGTTCAAAATTAACCACATGGGGCAAGGTGTCAATATCTAGACCCCTGGCAGCCACATCCGTAGCGACTAGGACCTGTACTGAGCCCCGTTTAAAGTCTGAGAGGGCACGACTGCGAGCCGCCTGACTCTTATTGCCGTGAATCGCAGTGGTTTTAAGGCCATCTTGGGCCAGTTGTCGAGCCAGGCGATCCGCACCATGCTTGGTTCGGGTAAAGACTAAGACCTGCTGCCAGTTGCCGTCACCAATGATGAAAGACAGCAGCTCTCGCTTGCGATGCTGATCAACCAGATACACTGACTGGTCCACATTCTCAGAAGCCGTATTGCGAGGGGTAACCTCAACTAAAGCGGGTTGACTCAGAAACTCATCTGCCAACCGCTTAATCGGATTGGAGAAGGTGGCTGAAAACAGGACTGTCTGGCGGGTCTCGGGAGTGATTGACAGAATCTTACGAATGTCGTGGATAAAGCCCATATCCAGCATGCGATCAGCTTCGTCCAAAACCACCATATCCACCGTTGAGAGATCCACGGTTCCCTGGTTCACGTGGTCCAGCAATCGCCCTGGGGTGGCAACCAGCACGTCGACTCCCCGTCGCAGCTTTTGAATCTGGGGCTGGATACGGACTCCACCAAAAACGGCGGCCTGCCGGAGCAACATATACTTGCCGTAGGTACTGACGCTGTCAGAAACCTGAGCGGCCAGCTCACGGGTGGGGGTCAAGACTAGCGCTCGAATTTCACGGCGACCCTTATAGCGCTCTAAACTGAGCTTATGGAGAATGGGCAGCACAAAGCCCGCAGTCTTGCCGGTCCCCGTCTGAGCACTGGCCATCAAATCTCTACCTTGCAAAATCAGAGGAATCGCCTGTTGTTGGACGGGGGTTGGTTCGCTATACCCTTGGTCGGCAACAGCGCGAAGCAGGCCTTTCGAAAGGCCGAGATCATCAAAAGTCATTAAGCCGTAGCTCCTAGAAGTGCCCCTATCCCAAAGCAGTTGCTCGGGCCCAGTCTAAGAGCATGATTTTTTGGGTCATTCAACAAATACAGGGCTCAACTCCCTTGCACTAATCAGCCACAGACCGGAATAGGCCAATCAAGTGTCATCATATCAAAAAATATTACAAATGTTAACCTCCAGTTGCCTGAATAAACAATTTACGCTCTCGTGGACCATCTAATTCGCAAAATAGAACAGACTGATAGGTCCCTAAAGCCAGCTTGCCATCAACGATAGGGACGACTTCACTGGTGCTCAGCGTCATTGCCATGAGATGGGCATGGGCATTTTGGGGTTCACCCGGTGGCACATCCCTGAGGTGCAGGTCATTGTGCCAATAGCGGTGGTGTGCCGGGGCTAGTTTTTTTAGGTAGAAAGTGATGTCCGTTAGCAAGCGCTCTTCAAACTCATTGATGGCTAAGGCAGTGGTGGTGTGGCGAGAGAAAATCAACGCCTGCCCAGCGTAGATGCCAATGGTATCAATAAAAGTCTGAATCTGGGCGGTAACGTTATGGATTTCAATAGAGGCCGAGGTGGGTAAGGTCAAAGTAGTGTGGTGGATGGGCATCGTTTGGAATGGTTGCTAACACTTTGCTTTCGCAGGGGCTATCCCATTAGAAGCCAAAACCTGAGCTCTGACACGATTTCAGCCCCTAGCAGTATTATGAAGTCGGGTGTGAAAAGGCCTACCCAGTCAGCGCTCCAGCGATGATTTGATGACACGCCCCGAGGCCAATTTGATTGATAAGGATTTGTACAAGGCTATGTGGGATCGCGCGATTAACGCCTTAAATGTGTTCTTGATGCTCAACCTCTTTTTTGTGCTGCTGAGTTTTGCTTGGTTTGCAGTCTCTGTGGTGGGACACAGCTTTGACCTAGACTTGGGATTAGCGCTTTGGTATAGCCTCTGGACGCCTTTATTTCAGCCGTCTATCGGTTTGTTGATGGCGGGCGCGATCGCGGTGGGGGTGCTACGTTGGGCGACCAATAAACTCACTGCCTTACGGGAAAATTAGGCTGGTTTCTGACCAAGATGTCGCCACTATTGCAGATCCTGTGTGCGGGAATACCATCGCATCAGCACCTGAGCTAGACGATTAGGGTTATGGCGCACTGAGCCATTTTCAGATTCTTCCATCACGTTCGCAATCACAATGCGGCGACCTGAGGCAATCACGGTGTCACGATCTAGTAGTACAGGTTCTGCACCCACCTGGGCATAGCGTTGTAGGGCAATCTGAGATGGGGGACGGCGTTGGACCAGTACGGCATTGAATAGGGCCTGACCCGAGGCTGCATCCAAGGCTCGAATGTGGTCAGAGACTTGGAAGCCATCGGTTTCACCCGGTTCAGTCATGACGTTGCAGACGTAAATGCGGGGCACCCGCTTCTGGGCAATCTCGCTCACAATTTCGGGGATCAGCAGGTTTGGAATAATGCTGGTATAGAGGCTGCCCGGCCCCATGATGATGTAGTCGGCCTCACGAATGGCTTTGATAGCCCGAGGTAGCGCGGGCGGATTGGCGGGGGTACAGCCGATCGCCGCGATTTGCCCACGTGCCTTGGCAATGTTGGACTCCCCCTCAATGTGGCGACCATCTTTGAGCTCAACCCAAAGACGCACATCACTGAGAGTAGAGGGCAACACTTGACCCCGGACCGCTAAGACCTTGGAACTGGCGGCGATCGCCTGCTCCACATCTCCGGTCACTTCATTCATCGCCGTCAAAAAAAGGTTGCCAAAACTGTGGCCGACCAGCCCGCTCCCGGCCCGAAACCGGTAGTGAAAGAGTTCCGTCAGCAAACGCTCCTCATCGGCCAGAGCGGTCAGGCAGTTGCGAATATCCCCCGGTGGCAACATCCCAATTTCCCGACGAATCCGCCCTGAAGACCCACCATCATCAGCCACCGTCACAATGGCGGTAATGTTGGCGCTAAACTGCTTCAGCCCTCGCAACAGGGTGGAAAGTCCTGTTCCGCCCCCCAGCACCACCACTTTTGGCCCCCGTGATAGCCGCCGTTGGTTGATCAAGACATCCACCAAGTCCGCATCCCCATCGGGCATCAGCACTTCGGTGATCGCCCCCAGGGTGCGGGTTTGGCCCCAGAGGATAAACAGGAGCCCGATCAAAATCACCAATGGGCCACTGATGTAGCTCGGAATAATTGTGGTGATGAAGCGCAACGTCGCCCCAACAAACTGCACGGTGTAAAACACGGGTGTCAGCTTAAAGGCCACCATCAGGCCGAAGCCAATCAGCAAAACCCCGCCAATGCTCAGAAAGATCCAGCGCTTCACCAACAGCCCTGGCGCGAGCCATTTCATCAGGCGGTGAAAGCGACGGGGCGTAGCGGGCCGGAGCCAAAGGGTATCGTGACGGACCCTGCGAACAAATCGCGACGCCCACTTGGGGGGGAATTTGGCAAACATGCTCCACATCAAATCGATTTACGGCAACCCACTATGAACGCGCCTTGGCATTACGTTACGAAAACCTGACAATGACCGTCGGGATCATAGGGCCAACTTTAGCGTCATTCCAAAATCCTAGGCAGTTCACCCATTTCTTCTTAGCATGGGTAAAGTTAATCCATTGCAACCCCTGACAGGATTGAATCACCCTTGCCTATGGTTGACGCTGCTACTCTGACTGCCGATTGCGGCAATGGTGAACGCCTGCTCGAACTGAGGGGGATCACGAAAACCTTTGGTCAAAATCGGGTGCTAGATGGTTTGGACTTAACCATGGAGCCCGGAGAATGTCTGGCGGTGATTGGTCCTTCGGGAACCGGCAAATCGACGATTTTGCGGATTATTGCGGGTTTATTAGCTGCTGACGCAGGCAATATTCGCGTAGCGGGTAAGCATCGCACCGGATTGATTGAAGATTCACCTGATCCCGTTGGCATCGGCATGGTGTTTCAGCAAGCGGCGCTGTTTGACTCCCTGACCGTAGAAGAGAATGTGGGTTTTCTGCTGTATCAACATTCCAGCTTATCCCATTCAGAAATTCGCCGTTTAGTGGACGAAGTCCTTGAAATGGTAGGGTTGCCTGGCATTGGAGACCGCTACCCGGCTGAATTATCGGGGGGAATGCGTAAGCGGGTCAGTTTTGCCCGAGCCATCGTCTCTAATCCTGAAAATCCAACCGATCGCCCTGCCCTGCTGCTTTACGATGAACCCACTGCTGGGCTCGATCCAATCGCCTCCACCGTGATCGAAGATTTGATTCGCAATATTCAAAAGGAGCGGGGTTGTAGTTCCTATATCATCGTCACCCACCAAGACAGCACCATTCGTCGCACGGCCGATCGAGTCATTTTTCTGCATCAGGGGCAAATTCAGTGGAACGGCCATGTTCACGAGGTTGACTCGACTGACAATCCCTTTGTGCGTCAATTCTTTAGCGGCAGTATTGAAGGACCGATTCAACTGGTGCACTGACGATTATGAATATGGTCGAGGTACTGAGTTTCCGATTGTTATGGTTGGATGCGATGACTCCGTAGGACAGCCATAGAAGAATTTTAGGCAAACGGCTACGATACAAATTGGCTAGCAGCGAGGGGCTGGGATGCGGGCACGGGCAATTCGGGAGGGATCTGTCGGGTTGCTAATCCTAATTGGGGTTGGCTTGTTTGGCGGATTGGTGTTGTGGCTGCGAGGACTCAATCCTGGTGGGCAAACCTATCAACTGGTGGTTGAGTTTGACAATACAGCCGGGATGCAGGTGGGCACTGCCGTGCGTTATCGAGGCGTTGCCGTTGGGCGCGTTGCCGCCATCCAGCCCAGCAGTAATCAGGTCAAAATTCGGCTGGATATCACCGAGCCCGGTTTACGGATTCCTCGGGAGGTGTTGATTGAAGCCAATCAGTCTGGGTTCATTGGGGAAACCACCGTTGATATCACCCCGTTGAGCCTCCTGAGCGAGTCAGAACAAGCCCTCAGTCCGACCGATAACGACTGTAAAACCGATGTCACCGCGATTCTCTGTGATGGCGATACCCTGCAAGGGGAAGTCGGGGTGAGCTATGAGGCGCTGCTGCGCTCGGCGGAGGACATGGCTGCTCTATTCACGGATCCTGAGGTGGTAGATAGCCTCAAAGTCAGCCTCCGTAATGTGGAGGTGGTGACCGATAAGGTGATTACCCTGACGGATTCACTCACGACCCTAACCGCATCGGCCCAGAATGAGTTGGAGCCACTGGCCAACTCAGCCCGTCAGGCTACGGACGATGCGGCTGCAGCGGCCCGTGAGATTCAGCTTACGGCGGCAGATGTGCGCAGTTTAATTGTGGCCAATCGTGCCAGCATCAATGGCACGTTGGTGAATATCAACCAGAGCAGCGATCGCCTACTCGGCATTTTGAATTCCCTAGAAACTGTCGTAAATGATGGGGAGCTGATTGCCAATCTGGAGGTCCTGTCAGCCAATGCGGCGATCGCCGCAGTTAACCTCAGCGAAGCCTCTGGTGATGTGCGCGACATTACCGGTTCTCTGAATAACCCTGAGAATCTGCTGCTGATTCAGCAGACCCTAGAGTCGGCCCGCGATGTTTTTCAAGGGGCTCAAAAGGTACTCTCTGATGTGGATGAACTGACCGGTGACCCAGCCCTGCGGAACAATCTCCGCAATTTAATTAACGGCTTGAGCGATCTCCTCTCCAGCAGTCAGCTTTTAGAGCAGCAAACCCAGTTGGCGGTCGCGCTCAATGACGTGCAGCAACTGGCTCAACCGTTGACGGTGAACGTGCCCCCAACGCCCCCGGCTTCTCCCGTCGCGCTCAGTTACCTGCAGCTACAGTCCCAGTTAGAGGCTCTAGCAGCAGCGGATTAGAATGCAGCGGTCGCAAGTTCAGCTTCCCCATCTCCATAACCTGCGAATCTTCACTGGCTTCTGCTCCAAACCGAAATGGGCTTCGCTATGATGCGTGAGTTCTGTTATTACCTCCGCAAACCATGGCAGCCCAGGCAAAAATCGGCATTATCGGCGGGAGTGGCCTCTATAAAATGGATGCCCTCACCCATGTGGAAGAGATCAAAATTGAGACGCCCTTTGGGGATCCCTCCGATGCGCTAATTGTGGGTGATTTAGAGGGAGCAAAGGTGGCTTTCCTAGCGCGCCATGGCCGCAACCATACCTTGACGCCCTCGGAGTTACCGTTTCGGGCCAATATCTACGCGATGAAATCTCTGGGGGTGGAGTATCTGATTTCGGCTTCAGCGGTGGGTTCTCTACAAGAATCGGCCAAACCCTTAGATATGGTGGTGCCCGATCAATTTATCGATCGCACTAAAAACCGCGCCTCCACCTTTTTTGGTGAAGGCATTGTCGGTCACATTGCCTTTGGGGATCCGGTCTGTGGTGAGCTGGCCCAGGTTATTGCCGATGCGATCGCCGGTCTAGATTTGCCAGGGGTCGATCTGCACCGGGGTGGCACCTATGTCTGTATGGAAGGCCCGGCCTTTTCTACCCGTGCCGAATCGAACCTGTACCGCAGTTGGGGCGCGACCGTGATTGGCATGACCAACCTGCCCGAAGCCAAGCTGGCCCGAGAAGCGGAAATGGCTTATGCCACCCTGGCCATGGTCACCGATTACGACTGTTGGCATCCCGACCATGACAGCGTTACGGTCGAAATGGTGATCGGCAACCTGATGAAAAATGCCGCCAATGCCCAAACGGTGATTCGCACGGTGGTGAAAGCACTGCACCAAAATCCGCCCGTTTCGGAGGCCCACAGCGCCCTGAAGTATGCCGTGATCACCCCTTTAGACAAGGCACCGGCAAACACCCTGGAAAAACTAAAGCTGCTCTTGGCGAAGTATCTGTAGCGGGCCAGCCCCCAATTCCGACATGGGCTCTTATGGGGTGCAATCAACTTGTAAACCCCTTTACTGGAAAGCGATATAACGACTTTTGCGTAAAGGATAGCTCCCACTAGAGGAAACTCTGGTCAGTAGTCTGCCCCGTACTCGGGCAACTGGATCAGCTCCGCCCTAAGGGGTTGCCATCCCCAAGGCCATTAATACCCCCCCGAGGCACAAACCCACCCAAGTGGCTGCGCCCAGCTCTCGCCGCAGTGCCCCAATCACAAACACAATCACCATGGCGATGCAAATTACCGGGATTGCCGTGGCCACAGGGTCGTTGGGCAAATTGGGGCCAACGGTTGGGGCAGCGCTCAGGGTTGTGGCCCATGCAGGAGAGGGGGACCAAAGGGAAAAGTTGTTCACGGCGCTTGCCTTATAAATCGCGGGTCAATCATTCACTGCCAACCACGAGTTCTACCACAGATGGTGGCGTAGTTCTAGGAGCTGTGGACAATCAAAATCAGACTCCCTGATATGAGCGGTTTACAGCCCCTAGCTTGATTCAATGAAGCGGGCGTGGTCATGCCCACCCAGCAAGGGTTTTGCTGTTAATTGTCCACACGCCCTAGGTAGAAGGCGTCGATTCTGGAACTGGCCCCTTCACCAGGGATTCCATTCGCTCTGCCATCACGGCATAAAACGGATCACCGCCGCCTAGGCCCAGCAGTTGCAGCATCATCGGCAGATCAGACTGCTCAGCAATGACTTCCGGGGTGCTGAAGCCTTGTACAGCGCGAAAGTAGCGCTTCACCAGTTCCACCCGCTGGGTTTCGCTGCCGTCGCGCCAAGCGGCGATCGCCTTTTGGTAAAACATTCGATTCGAGAAGCTGACAATCACCCGTCCACCGGGTTTGAGGATGCGATGTAGCTCGGCAAAGATTTTCTCGGGATATTCCAAATACTGCACAGAGACGGCAATCAGCACCGCATCGAAGCTGTTGTCTTCTAGGGGCAAAATTTGATTCTCGTTTAGATTCTGAACGAAATAGTGGTTGAGGCGGGGATTTTTGGCCAGTTCGGCTGCGTTCATGCCGTGACCTTCGACCCAAGCAAAGTCCAGTTCGGGCAGGTGGGAAATCCAGCTACTCATCAAATCCAAAATGCGACTGCCGGGTTGGAGATGTTTGGCATAAAGGGCGGTGAGTTTTTGGATAAAGCCGTCATCCACATGGGTGACGAAACGAGGCATCTCGTAGAAGAAGCGATCGCTGCTGGCATCGAGTTTGGCCCGTTGTTGAGGCTGGAGCAAAGAAGACATGGCGGGCTTAAAGGATTATGTAAACAAACGTTACACAGCTATGTTACTCAACCCTGAGATGGGCTGCTGCTTACACCCATCTCGATCGACGCTAGCTTTACCCAGCAATTGTCAATTCCAAAATTTGGCATCCCTTGAGGTGGGCTATCAAGATAGCTTTCAACCTCTCAAATCAGCTTGATGGAACCCCGACGCCTGAGTTTTGCGGTCCTTATGGAAGCGCAGTCAACCTGCCCAGCAAGGCTTTCACCCGGTGTTGATGACGCGCCCTAGGGTTCTTCTCAGAGATGGATATCGCTTAAATCCTTATGGCTACCTTGCCTTTGACCTGCCTCCCCTCTAAGTAGCGAATTGCCTCTGGAACTTCTTCTAGGGAATAGGTGCGATCAATAACGGGTTTGAGCTGGTCCGTCTCAATCATCTCCTTTAGGGTATTTAGATCGGCTTGATTAGGCTTGGATTCTAGGCACTTCACCGTCTGCGCTGTGTTTCTCGTCAACCAACGGCCAAACAGCATCGCTTGGAAAAACCGTGGCGTTGATCCTCCCACCATCACATAGGTGCCCTCAGGGGTTAAGGCGGGCAGAAAATCAGTAACGGGCCGGTAGGCGGCGGCATCGACAATCAGGTCGTAGGACTGCTGAGGGATATCGGCTTGGGTGGAGTCGATTACATGGTCGGCACCGAGCGATCGCACCCTATCTGTTTTTTCAGCCCGACAGGCTGCCGTCACTTCAGCACCTAAGGCTTTGGCAATTTGTACCGCAAAGGAGCCGACACCACCGGACGCACCGTTCACCAAAACCCCTTGTCCAGGCTGCAGTTGCCCCAGATCTCGCAGCGCTTGCAGGGCGGCCAGGGCAGAGGTGGGTACGGTGGCGGCATCCTCAAAGGTCAAGCTTTTGGGCTTCAAGGCCAGGGCCGTTTCAGGGACACAGACATATTCCGCAAAGGCCCCAAACCCAGATTCAGAGAGCTCTCCAAAGACTTCATCACCGGATTGAAACTGGGTTACGTCTTTACCCACAGCTTCCACCCGTCCGGCAATGTCATTCCCCAGAATGGGATACTTGGGCTTGAATAGCCCCCCGAAGATCAGGCGAATTAGGAAGGGGGTGCCGCGCATCATGTGCCAAATCCCAGCATGGATGGAGGTGCCATAAACCTTGATGAGCATACCCTGATCAGACAGGGCCGGTCGATCAACCGTTGTCAGTTTCAACACATCGGGAGAACCGTATTCAGACTGAGCGATCGCTTTCATTTGGGTGCGATTGTGAAGGGTTGACTTGGATGGAGCGAGTGTGGCGAGGATCATGGCGAGTTCTCCAATCGGAAATTGCCCTAGAACTGGGATAGGTCTCAATTATCTGACTTACAGTGTAAGTTTAACTTGCACTGTAAGTTTGTCAAGATGAATGTCCTGAATGATCGGGAAAACAACAAGATTCAGGCATTGAGTAAAGATGAGATGGCAAAGACAAAGGATTCCGAGCCCACATCCAAAGCCCTACTGAGTCGAGATCGGGTGCTGCAATCCGCAATTCAGCTGGCGGATCAAGCGGGGATTACGTCGCTCTCGATGCGGAAACTGGCCGAGGGGCTGGGGGTTAAGGCGATGTCGCTCTACAACCACGTGGCCAATAAAGATGATCTTCTAGATGGCATGGTGGATATCGTCACTAGCGAAATTGAGTTACCCAGTCTAGAAATCGCTTGGAAAACGGCGATGCAGCGGCGGGCCACGTCGGCCCATACGGTGCTGATGCGTCACCCTTGGGCGACGATGGCAATGGTGTCGCGGGTAAATGTGGGGCCAGCCATGTTGCGCTATGTGGATGCCACTCTGGGTTGTTTGGTCAATGCTGGCTTTTCCTTTGAGATGGCCGATCATGCCTGGAATGCGATCGATAGCCACATCTATGGGTTCACGCTGCAGGCCTTAAATTTTCCCTTTGAGGCCAAGGACTATGCCGACGTGGCGAAAAGCTATGTGGCGATGATTCCTGAGGATCAATACCCTTACCTCAATCCACTCACCCAACAGGTGATGACAGGACGCTACGACGGGCTCCATGATTTTGCATTTGGGCTAGAACTCATCCTGGAAGGGTTGGATCGATTACGCGAGCGGGCTTGATGGTGCTGATTTTCACGGTCGCACGGTTGAATGCACTGGCCATTCAGTAATCGCTTGTAAATTGCATGATGACAGTACAGTAGCGATCTTCTTCGGGTAGGTGAACCATGCCCCGCATGAAATACAGCTGGTTTGTAGACCGACCGCGCAATGTGCCACGGCAAGACTATGAGCGATATCAACTGATTTCATTTGGCGCAGCTGGGCTCGGGGTTCTGGCTTTGGGGCTGCTGGTCGGCAGCATTAGCGGACTGACGCTATCGACGTCCCGAGAACTGGCTGAAATTGACGGGATCACCGTTGAGGAAGCCCTCGCCTATGCAGAAAACCCGCCGGATCTCGTCAAGATCGAAGGCTTTTTAATGGCGGAGAATCCCGTCACGATGCCGGACGATGCGCAGCCGGTGATTCGGGGGCAATTGCAAGTAACGGCCCGGCAATCGGGCAGTTCGGATGATGAAGCTGATGAAAGCAATGCCGATAACTCAGCTGGTAATGCGTCTACAGCCGAAACCACGGACTCAGCGGGGCAAATAACGCTGCTGGACTGGGAAGAAACAACGGAGTCCGTATCCTTGTCGGATGGCGATCTCCAGATTCCCTTGGCCTTTGACTCAACTACATTGCCGCTTGTCGAAGATTTAGGGGACGTCGAACCCGAGCAGATTCGTGAGGGGGACTCATCCCGAACCAGTCGCACGGTGGCGGTGCAATACGGTGATGAGCTGTTGCCTCTACCGCAAGCCTATGTCGTTCAAAGGAAGACCGTGATTGTGGATGTGGAGCGGTCAGTATTGCCCCAAGGGGCGAGTGTCGTCGTTGTGGCTGGGCTAGAGGTCACCCCGGAAGGCAATCAGCTGGTTGATCCATTGGGCGATCGCTTGCAGGTCAACTTAGGCACTGAAGCAGAAATCCAGGAACAGGGGCAGCAAACGCGGACCTTATTCTTCATCCTGGGAATTCCCGCTGCCATTGCCAGTGGTTTGTTAGCGCGCTCAGCCCTGGCCATGCGCCGAATGTTTGTCAGACTCTCAAACGAATGAACGATGGGCGATCTGTACCAGATGCTAAACACCTCATTTTTCAGCCTCTGACCAGGGAGAGCAAATATCAACCAAACAGCCATTGGGGTCAACCGTTAGAAATCGGCGCTGGCCATAGAACTCGTCGCGCGGGGCTTGGATAATCTCTAGACCTAAGGATTGGGCCTTGGCAAAGACCGCATCCACATCCGGGACGACGAAGGTGACGTACATGCCGGTGGGTGCAGTTTGGAATTGGGGGGGTACCAGGTCGCTGTGGCGATCGATGATGCCGAACTCCAATTCGGCATTGTTAGGGCACCGCAGCTGCACATACCAATCGCTGTCGTAGTTGACCTCAAACCCCAGCAGCGCCACGTAAAAATCGCGGCTGGCGGGAAGATTGTCAGAACAGAAATTGGTCAAGATGCGGCTGAAGGTCATGGCGTATTTAGGCAAAAAAGCCTGGCTTGAACTGTTGGATCAAAACTGGCTACTTGCACTTGTCATCTACCTTAGAAATAGAACAATTCGTAGCGAATGTGCGGCAGCGACCTGTCAGTCCATTATCAGCCCCCAGCATCCTAACGGATTCAGCTACGGCAGTCCCTTCTCAACATCAATGACAACACCCATGCCATTTTTTCTTTCGGGTTTACTTGCGATCGCCCTCTGGTTTTCTCCTGGGCTTTCCCCTATCTCTATCCCCAATGCCAGTAGTGCCTATGCCGCGCACCTGGGGGTATTGCCCGGACTCGGCAGTACCTTTGCCGGTGAGACTCCTGACCTTGGTGTTGAGGCCGGTCAGCTATCTCCCTGTCCTGCCACCCCCAACTGTGTGGTCAGCCAGAACGCTGATGAGAGCCATGCGATTGCGCCGATCGCTTATCAGGGCGATCGTCAGCAGGTGCAAGAAGCGCTGATCAAAGTTCTGGCCGTGGTGCCCCGCACTGAAATCGTGATTCAAACGGAAGATTATGTGCGAGCAAAATCCACCAGTCGGCTGATGGGCTTTGTAGACGACACTGAGTTTTACTTCCCTACCGATGAATCGGTCATTCACCTGCGGGCCGCAGCCCGTCTGGGGGAATCAGATCTGGGGGTAAATCGCCGCCGTCTAGAGCAAATTCGCTTGGCGCTGCAAGATCTGGGCGTCTAACCCAATTTGCTAAGGAAGCTTCTGGTAAAGAAGATACCAGCTCTCCAGGCCCCCTAAATCCCCCAATTCTGGGGGACTTCCGGCTTCCGGCCCCCCCAGAATTGGGGACTGGGGGGCTTTCTCTGGATATGAATTTTTCGAGAAATACCCTAACCGCAAGACACAACACCCGTAAGCGTACAGCCATCAAAAAGGCAGTCCCCGAAGGGACTGCCTAGAACGTTGTTGATTCGAAACTCATGGTTATCCCAGCAGCGGCTGGGATGTTGGGATGCGGCCAGTTCGCCCTAAACCAGCGTAAAGTCCACCACCACCGTGTCTAGCAGCAGACCGTTGCCCCGCTTCTGGGAGTACAGCTCGAATTCAATCTGGTTAGCCCCTTGGGGCAAGCCGCTGCCCGTGAAGAAGTTGCCATTGGTGTCGCCAAAAAGGGCATAGGGCGACACATTCTCCGTTCGAGTCGCCTGACCGTTGTTGAGGTCTAGCTCGATGCTCTGCACTTGACCGGCCAGCGGACTGCCATCAGCCACAACGGCGGCCAGAGTTAGATTCTGAGTCGATAGCCCAGCCGTATCGATGGTGTCACCGGTTTGAATGAATCGAATCAACTGATCCGAACGGGTGTCATATAGCCCGACCTGTAGCGGCGAAAATCCTTGAGGATTAATCACCAGATCCACCATGGCGGTATCGGTGAGTTCGCCGTCACTGACCTGGTAGCTAAAGCTGTCGGTGCCGGTAAAGTCGGGGTCAGGGGTGTACTCAAAAGTGCCATTGGCATTCAAGACCACCGTGCCGTTGCTAGCGGCTGTATCCAACGCGAAGGTGAGGGCATCACCATTAGGGTCACTGTCGTTACTGGCCACGTTACCCGTCAGGGTCTGGTCAGCAACGGTGAAAAAGGCGTCATCCACCGCATTGGGGGCCAGGTTGACGGGCGGAATATCGGCAAGGGTGAAATTGCGAGTCACAGTACCCAACAGCTCACCGCGCCCCCGACTGCCCCTAAAGAGCTGGAAGGTGATGGTATTGCTGCCCTGGGGGATGCTGCCGCCCCTAAAGTTACCCTGTTTATCCCCAAACAGCGCATAGGGAGTGACGTTTTCGGTGCGGGTTTTGCTGCCGTTGTTGAGGTCGAGGACGATGCTGCCGACTTGCCCAAAGAAGGCGCTGTCCGCTGAGACGGTGGCGGCGATGGAGACGTTATTGAGGTTGGCGATTTGGGCTAAGGAAACCACGGCCCCCTCAGTCAGGGGGGCAATTTCAGTATCGCTGGCGGCGTCGTACAGGCTGATGTCAAGATCATCGGCGTCAGCGGTGGCTAGGTTGAGGCCAATGATCACCGGGTCATGGTCAGAGCTGCGGAAAGGATTAGTGCCGTCAAAGAGGCTGGGGTCGCGGCCAAACTCCAGGTTGTAATCCAGGGCATCAGCCTCGTCTGCATTGATGTGCCATTCCGTGGCTCCGGTCACTTGGTCCAGCAGGGTCGCGTTGGCCATGGCGTAGTCGAGGGTGCCGGTCTGGCCATCGAAAACAAAGGAGTAAGCTTCGTCCCCCAAGAACTGCTCTGCGAGATCGGTGTAGCCCTCAGCTTCGAGTGCCCGCACCGGATCCTCGTTGGCGTAGGCGTTGAGATCACCCAGAATTAGCACGTCGCTGTCCCCAGACCCGGTTGGATCCGTCGCCAGCCAGGCGGCCAGTTCCTGAGCGGCTTGGGTGCGGGTGTCGTTCCAGTAGCCTTGACCGTCGAGCTGATCGCTATCAGGGTTGCTGGGGTCATCGGGGATGCCGTCGTCATTGGCATCCAGGCCCGAGTCGCCCTTGGACTTAAAGTGGTTGACCGAGGCGGTGAAGGTTTCGCCCGAGGCAATTTCTTCGAAGGTTTGGGCCAGGGCGGCGCGGTTTTTGCCCTCCCCAGTGTTATTAGGATCCAAGAAGGCGGGGCTGTCGAGGATGGCGGCGTTGCCCACCAGGTTCACCGTGCGGGTGTCGTAGATGAACCCGACCGCGATCGCGTCCCCTCCCACAAACTCACTGCCCGGATCCACCCAGTCATAGGCCCCAGGCACCCCCAATTTGGCATTGAGGGCATTGACTAATTCCTGAATGGCAATATCCCGAGGGTCTTGAGCACCGGTATCGTTGGGGCTAGTGCCCCCTTTTAAGAAGTCATTTTCTAGCTCCACCAAGCCCACCACATCGGCGTCAGCGATGGCCAGGGCCTCTACTAACTTGGCGAGCTGACGGTCATATTCATCGAGTGGCCCCGTTCCTGGCAACGCATTCTGGGGATTGGTGTCAGCGCCGCGGGGGGAGAGGCCATTGGGACCCACACCCTCATTCCCAGGAAAAGTATCGAGGGTGGTAAAGAAGTTGAGCACATTGAAGCTGGCGACCTTGAGGCTGCCACCCACGTCATCGGGGGTTGCTTCCCGAGGGTTGGTGTCGGCAAAGGTATTGGTGCCGTCAACTGCAGAGCGCACCCGCCAGGTGGCCCCACTGGCGCTGTTGCCCGCCCACTGGTAGCTCAGTACCCCCGATAGGCCGGTAATGGTGTCTCCCATGGTCGGGGCATTGGCGGTGTTGAAGCCCGCAAACCCATCTAGATTGTCGATTGGCTGGTTTTGGAAGTTGAGGCCATCGTCGTAAGTGATGGTGCGCGCCCCGTTATCTTCTTGATGTTGGGCAAACCCAGCCACATCTGGCAGATTGTTTTGGGTGAACTGTTCTAGGCGATCGCCCTGGCTGAGCTTGATTTCGTTGAAGCGATCGAGCTGGAACATTTCGGTAATGGTCAGCTGATCGGAGAAGGTGACCCGCATGCCTTCGTAGGCTTCCAGATCAGGCTGGAAGTCCCCATCCTGACTGGTGGTTACTGCCGCACTGGGCAGCGCGATCGACGCTGCGGTAGGCAGGACATTACCGGAACTCACCACCGTGATGTCGGTGATGGTGTCGATTTGGGTCTCGCCAAAGAATTCATCAACGGTGCCGGTGACGCGCACCTTGTCGCCGATGTTGACATCGGTGATGAAGTCACCCCCCTCAAATACAAAGATGCCTTCAGAAGTGAGAGCGTTGCCATCGGCATCAGCATCTTCTTCTTGAATGTAGAAGCCCCGCAGGTCGCGACCTGTATCGGCATCCCCATCCTGAAAGTCACCCACGACGATCGCCTCCACCTGAACGACTTGCCCATCTAATGGGCTGGCGTCGCTGCTGCCTTGGATGGCGCTAATGAGCGTGAGTGGTAAGTCATCATTCTGAATCGTGCCGTCAGCGGTTGCAGTCTCAATGGTTAGCCCCGCAGAGGAATTAGACAGGGTGACCGTAAAGTCTTCGCTGGTTTCGATGTCCGTATCGCCAGAAACCAAGATTTCGATGTCTTGGGCAGCCTCACCCTCAGCAAAGTTGACCGTGCCCGAAGGCAATACACCCCCGTCAAAGTCATTGGCATCAGCGACACTGCTAGAGACCGCGTAATCCACACTGGCTGCACCATTGGTCTGCGATCTCGTCACGGTAAACGTGAACGCAGCGGTGCCGCTATCCCCTTCTAATTGGTCTGCATCGGTTGCGGCGATCGCCACCGTTGGCTCACTGCTACCGCTGGTAATCAGAATATTGTCGATGCCATATTCATCCCGAGAGCCACCGCCGCTGACGTCATCTCCTTGCCACTGCAGGTAGAAGTCAGCGCCCGCCGCAATATTGAGGCCGGTAAGGGGGATCGACTGGCTAACAGATTGGAAGCCAGTCCCATCAGCTGCTTCTGGGGTGGTGAAATCTAGCGCCCCCACAGATGTGTAGCTGACATCATCGTTGGAGTAGGCAAAATTAAGGCTGTTGCCCCGAGCCTGATCGTTGTTGAAGAAAATGTCGTAGCCAACATCCAGGCGGGTCAAGGTTGCCCCCGTGGTGTTGGTCAACTGTAGGGTGATAGTGCCTGGGGTGAAATCACTGCCTGTAGGCTGAATACCCAAAATAACGTTGCCACCTGTTTCAAAGGCATAGGCACCGCCCGAGCTAACGCCGCCAGTGCCCATCCCCCTGGCAAAGTCCCCTGTTGTGTGGGTCCCACCAAACGCACCGTCGCCATCGCTAAAGCCAGTGATGCGCCATTCGTCGGAGTCTAACTGGTTAGCCGCGGGTGTCGGTGCAAAGCCAGCGCCTGCAAAGCTTTCAAAATCAGCTTCAAACAGCGTCGTTACGCCGCCCCCTGCATCAGCAACGGTAAAGGCGGTCGTGCCAAAGGGCAGGTCGGGTGCTATGCCATCGTTACTTTGATCACCACTGCCGTCTTGGGTGCTCCAATGGGTCGGGTCGTTGATAGCTGCCAGCAGGTTGGCCTGGGTGTCGGATTGAGTGCCGGTGTAAACAGCAACATCAGCATCGGCATCAACCCCATCTAGCTCGATCGCCGTTGTCCCCACGACCAACCCCGTATTGGTTAGGGTCGCACTGGCAGCACCAAAGTCATCGTTAGCGATCGCGGCTAAAAAGGTGTTGGGCGTTGCCAGGGTTCCAGTGAACGCAAAAATCGCTTCGTTACTGGCCCCTAAGTTAAGGCTGCCACTCAGGGAAACTGAACCCACACTGGCCGTCACTGACCCGGCATTTGAGGTGTTGTTAAACGCAATCACCGTTCCGGCAGAAATCAGACTGTCAATCGTCCACGTCAGCGTCCCTTCACCACCGTTAAAGAGGCTGCCATCCCATTCGTTGTCGGTAAAGGTGACGTCAAATGCTGTGCTGGAGCCATCGAGGTCGGTCAAGGCAACGATCGCAAAATCATCATTGCCATCAGCGTTGAAGCCGATAAAAGCAATATCGCCTGCACTGATTGTCGCCATGGTTGGCATTTCTCCTTATGGGATTAATCGTTGTCGAACGGGTGTTACCCGGCCCAAGTGTTTCGAGGCGAGGCGGGCAAACCGAGATATGGCCAATGCCGCAAAGCTTGCGGCATTGGCGACGTCAGAAAGCCTATGGATAAAGGCTTTTAGCCTTAAAGCGTGTCGAGGGCTTTCTGACCCCAGCCATAGAAGGCAGACGCGATCGCATCTACCTCTAAACCAAAAATTCAGAGAAAGTGAACGCTAAGGCCCAAAAGCAAAAAGGGGAGCGATGCATCGCTCCCCTGGATTCAGGACTTAAGCAGACTGGCGTTTGCGTAAGGTGCGAGCACCGAAGCCAGCGAGAGCCAACAGACCCAAAACTGCAGAAGGTTCAGGCACGGATTCGGGCTTCTGCTCTGCAAACAAGCGACCTTCACCCCCTTCGGGATAGCGCTGCGCCGTAACCACGCCTCCCAGCTCATCGCTAACGTAGTTGCGCAGAGCCTGCTGGTAGAGCACCGGCAAGTCAACTTGAGGATTATCGGCAATGGGGTAGTCGTCACCGCCGCCCGCACTGAAGCTGTTGGTGGCCAGGGCAATGGTGGGTGCCCCGGTCACAACCTTGCCGTCTTTGACGATCGCAGTGCCGTCATCCAAAGTGATGCTGACAATTCGTTCAAAGGGATCGGACTCTAAGTCAAAGCCCACCTTTACCCCCGACACTTGGGCAAAACGACCATCGACGTTTTCCACATTGCTGACGGCGTTCTCGAAGATATCCAGCAGTTGATCGGGGGTGACGTCTTCAACCACGGTGACAAAGTTGGAGAAAGGCAAGATATTCGCCGTGTCGGCTACGGAGAGGGTCTCACCGACTTCAAAGGTGTTGCTATTGCGGATGCCGCCCCCATTTTGAAGGCCGATTACAGGGGTTTGGGCGTTGAAGCTGCTGGCCAGCTCTTGAGCCTGCCACAACAGGGCATCAGCAATCACGTTACCCAGGTTGGTTTCTTGGGTGCGCACATTGCCCCGAACCCCATCTAAAAACACCTCGGTGGTGCCCACTGGGGTGGCTTCTAATTCAGCGATCGCATCTTCTAAGGGTTCGATCACATTGGCCTGAATCTCAGGGTCAGAGGTGAGGCCATCGGCAGTGGTGTTGCGAATCAGCATGCCGTTGGCGGCGATCACGTTGCCTGCATCATCAAACTCCACATCCAACTGCCCCAGGTACTTGTATTCACCAGGGGTCGTCACCACCGGCACAAAGCCATTAGCGGTGTCAACCAAGATCGGATAAGGACCAAAGAAATCATCCCCTTCCTCACTGGACAGGAGCGGCGTAGTGGCATCACCCAGCAGCTCATCGCCGCCCCCAGCAATGATCACATCAATGCCCTCGACCTCGCCTGCCAAAGCAATTTCTTCGTTGATGGATTGGAGATGGCTAATCAAAATAATCTTGTTGATGCCAGCGGCTTCTAGAGCCGCAATTTCTGCTTCGATGGCGGGTTGAACCGCGTTGATGGTGACCCCATCTGGGCTCGAGATCGAGGCCAAGTTCTCGGTCACTGCCGAAACGATGCCGATTTGCTCGCCCCCCTTCTCGACGGTAATGCTGCTGAACAGGCGAGTCCCGACCAGACCTTCTAAGGGGCTACCGGTGAAGTCTAGGTTGGCACTGAGGTAGGGAATCTCCGCATCAACCTGACCGATAAAATCGGCTAGCGCTTGAGAGCCAAAATCGAAGTCATGGTTACCGATAGCGATCGCGTCGTAGTCAATGGCGTTGAGCACTTGGGCGTCAAAGTCTCCTTCGCTGACTTCGTAGGCTAAGCTCGCCAAGAAGTTGTCACCCGAAGACACCGTCACGAAGGGCGTCCCAGCCGCATCAAGGTCGCTCTTAACCTGATTAATCAAGGTGACATAGGTATCAGCTCCAGCTTCACCCTCATCAGGCAGCAACTGAGACTCACCATCGTTGTTATGCAGAATCGTTAGATTAAAGGCGTGAGCTGGATTAACCCCCATCAGTGCAATCATCAAACCCGCCAGACCACCTCTTAAGTAGCGGCCACTATTCGGTGTGGAAGAAGCCATGAATCCCTCTTGAGTTCACAAACAGACAGCACAACCAGTCAGGTCTGGCTACCAAGCCAGACCTGACCCAAACACAGATTTCAGAACTGTCACATCAGGGCAGAAAGCCCATACCGAAATAGGCACCTGCCTGGCACCCAAGCCGCATCACCCGAGTCGAATATTAGGCTTATCTGGGCATTTTTACGGATAACAGGGTGCGATTTAGGCGTTTTGCCTTGATCCCAGTTCCACCCATTAAAGTTGCAGCCTTATATGAAGTAACGGTAAAGGCGGATTTAAGGGAGCCTCAGAATCCCTGAGCTTCATTGGATCTTCATACTGGCAGCACTGATTTCATCTCTGCTTTACATGGGAGGGCTAGGAGAACGGTGATTTCCCTATGTATATTGCGTATGCTTATGCAGTCGCTACGAGATCGCGCTGGGTCGTTCGCGGGATCATCAATCACATTGGTCTATGGCTGAGTCCCTGCAAATTGGCGAGGAAACGTTTCCGGCGGCGGCGGTATTGCCCTTGCTGGCGCAACATCTACTGCTGCCTCAACTGCGGCGGGAGGTGATTATCGATCGCGCCCTCACCGACATTGACTGCAGTGACGAAGAAAAAGGGCTGGCCTATCAAGGCTTTTGCGATCGCCAAAAGCTATCTTCCGATGAGCATAAGCAAGCCTGGCTGGCGTACCACGCCATGACCTCTGAGCAGCTTGAAACCTTGGCCCTACGGGAGCTAAAGCTGCAGAAATTCAAAACCCAAACCTGGGGAAACCAGATCAACTCCGACTTTCTAGAGCATAAACAGCGCTTTGATCGCCTCATTTATTCCTTAATTCGTACCCAGGATGGGGGGCTGGCTCAAGAGCTGTACTTCCGCATCCAAGATGAGCCGGACTGCTTTTCGCAACTGGCCCAGACCTACTCAGAGGGGGTCGAAGCCGAGCGGGGCGGTCTGTTAGGGCCGGTTACCCTAGATGTGCCCCACCCCAATCTGGCCAAGCTCCTCTCAATTAGTCAGCCCGGCCAGCTCCACCCGCCGATGCGCATCGGGGAATGGATTGTAATTGTGCGTCTGGAAAAGTTTCTGCCCGCCCAGTTGGACGACAATATTCGTCAGCGCCTGCTGGATATGCGCTTTCAAGACTGGCTCAAGACCGAAATGCAAAAGAATCCAATCCAATTGGTGTAGCCCATGGTTGACTCGGTGCAGCGCCCCACCCTAACCGACTTGCCGCCCTTCGCGGGGCTGCCGTCCGCCGCCCTCGACAGCCTCACCCAGTCGAGTAAGGTGCTGCGCTATCGCATCGGTCAAACGATTGTGCGTCCAAAAGGGTTACCCCAACTGGTGGTGCTGCTAGAAGGGCAAGCCCGGCTCCTAGGCATGGATCCGCGCGCCTCAACTGGGGCCCCGCTCAGCCTCAGTATTTTGGGACCCGGTGCCCTAGTCGGAATTCTGGGCTTTTTGCGGGGAATGGCCTGTGAGCAGGCGATCGCCTCCACTGAAGCCGTGGGCTTAAACCTTTCCACGGTCACCCTGCAGCGCTGCATGGATGAGCATCCCAGCTTTGGTCAGGCCATTCGCGACCCGCTCTACCGCTCAGAGGTGTTTGATCTGCTCGCCACCCATGTCACCGACCAGGCCCTAGATGTGGGGGATCTGCGCTCCCTCACCGACGAGACCCATGGTCAGGGGGTGGTGCGCTTTTTGCCCTATGGCAAGGCCCCCGTAACCGATCTGGGGGAGCGGGTCTGGTTTCTGAGCAGCGGCACCGTCCTCAATCACCCCGTAGGAAGCCGTTTAGACGGGGTAGAAGCGGGCCAAGAGCTGGAGGTAATCAGCCCCCAGGGGGCGCGACTGGTGGGGTTGCCCGTGTCTTCGGCGATCGCCCGCCTGACTGCCCCCCAGACAACGCCCGCTGACACCAACGGCCACCACCCCGCGACTCCGGAAATTACCGACGATATCCCCTACGCCAGCGAAGAGGACTTTCCCTTAGAGGAAGACGATGGCCCGGTCCGCACCGACTATCCCTTTGTAAAAGGGCGTGGCCCCATCGACAATCCCCTGGCCTGTTTGGAGATGGTCAGCAAGCAGTTTGAAATGCCCTTCCGGCGGGACGTGGTTCGCAAGATTCTCAAAAATCAGCAGGAGCGGCTCGGGGATCTCTCCCTGGCGATTACCGGCAAGGTGGGCGAATTCATGGGCCTCAAAACCCAACTGGCAAAGGTGCCCGCCCATATGCTGCATCGACTCCCCACCCCTGCCCTAATTCAATGGCAAGAGGGGCTGGCGGTGGTTTACGAAAGCACCACCAAGGCACGGGTGCTGGCGGTGCCCAACCAGGGCATCATTCAGCGCAGCCCCACCGAGTTTGAAGAAACCTGGGGCGTAGAAGGGGAAGTGCTGCTGCTAGAAAAAACCCGCGAAACCCCAGAGCAGCGATTTGGCCTCAGTAGGTTTTTGCCCTCCCTAAAGCGCTACCGCTGGGTGCTGCTAGAAGTGCTGCTGGCCTCCTTCTTTGTGCAGCTCTTTGGCCTGGCCAATCCGTTGATGGTGCAGGTGATCATCGACCGGGTGATCGTCCAAAACAGCATCGATACCCTGCAGGTGCTGGGGGTATTTTTGATTATTGTGGCGATCGCCGAAGCCACCCTCAGCGCCCTGCGCACCTACCTGTTTGTCGATACGACCAACCGCATCGACATGGCCCTGGGCTCCGAGATTATCGACCACCTGTTTCGGCTGCCGCTGCGCTACTTTGACCGTCGCCCGGTGGGCGAACTGTCTAGCCGGGTGAATGAGCTGGAGAATATCCGCCAATTCCTGACGGGTACCGCCCTGACCGTGGTGCTGGATGCGGTCTTCTCCGTGGTCTACATCGTGGTGATGCTGTTCTATAGTTGGCTGCTCACCCTGGTTGCCCTAGCCAGCATCCCCTTCTTTATCTTGCTGACGGTGCTGGTGTCGCCCATCGTGCGGCGGCAACTGCGGAACAAAGCTGAGAAAAATGCCCAAACCCAGTCCTATCTGGTAGAAGCGCTGTCGGGCATCCAAACCGTCAAGGCCCAAAATATTGAGCTGCGCACCCGCTGGAACTGGCAGCAGCGCTATGCCAAATACGTCAGCGCGGGCTTTAAGACGGTGGTCACCTCCACCACGGCTGGGTCAGCCAGCAACTTTTTGAATAAAATGTCGGCCCTGCTGGTGCTGTGGGTGGGGGCCGCTCTGGTGCTGGATGGTCAGCTCAGCTTGGGTCAGCTGATCGCCTTTCGGATTATTTCTGGCTATGTGACCGCGCCGCTGTTGCGCCTAGCCCAGCTCTGGCAAAACTTCCAGGAGACGGCTCTCTCCCTAGAGCGCCTCAGCGACATTTTGGATCACCCCCGCGAGACCGAAGAGCAGGGCGCCAACCAGATTCAAATGCCCGATATCCAGGGCCAGGTGCGCTACGAAAACGTCTCCTTCAGGTTTGCGGCCTCTGGTCCCATGCAGCTCAACAATGTCTCTCTGGAGTTTGACGCAGGGGAATTTATCGGCGTGGTGGGCCAAAGCGGCTCCGGTAAGAGCACCCTGATGAAGCTTTTGCCCCGTCTCTATGAGGTGCCGTCGGGGCGCATCCTGATCGACCAGTACGACATTGCCAAGGTGGAGCTGTATTCCCTGCGGCAGCAGGTGGGCATTGTCCCCCAAGACAGCTTGCTGTTTGAGGGCACCATCCAGGAAAATATTGCCCTCACTCGCCCTGAGGCTGACGACCAGTCGATCATTGCGGCGGCGCAAATCGCCTGTGCCCATGACTTCATCATGGATATGCCCTTGGGCTACAACAGCCGCGTCGGGGAACGGGGTTCCTCTCTTTCGGGGGGACAGCGGCAGCGGATCGCGATCGCCCGCACCGTTTTGCACAACCCTAACCTGCTGATTTTGGACGAGGCCACCAGCGCCCTCGACTACGACACCGAAAAGCAGGTGTGCGACAACCTCAAGGTTTGGGCCAAGGGTCGCACCGTCTTTTTCATCACCCACCGACTCAGCACCATCCAAGATTCAGATCGGATTTTGATGATGGATAAAGGGGCCATGGTCGAACAGGGCACCCATGACGAACTCATGGATCTCAATGGCCGCTACTGCACCCTTTACAGCCAGCAAGTTAACACCATCGCCTAAATCACCAAAAGCCATGACCTCAGCCACTCGTCCGAATATGGGGGCCTACGACAGCCCGGTAATTTTGCGCTCTTCGCCCCTGTGGGCGCGGCTGGTGGTGTGGGCGATCGTCGGCATCACCACAGCTTCGGTTCTGTGGGCTTGCCTAGCCAAAATTGAGGAGGCCATTCCCGCCCAGGGCAAGCTAGAGCCGCGCGGCGCAGTGCAGCCGGTGCAGGCTCCCGTCGGGGGCGTTGTCGCCACCGTTGAAGTCACCGAAGGGGAAACCGTTGAAGCCGGGCAAGTCCTGATCACCCTCAATCCTTCTGATACCGAAGCGCAGCTCCAGTCCCGCCAGGATGTACAGTCCCGGCTGATTTCAGAAAATCAATACTATCGCGCCCAACTCTCTGGGGAAGGGGGGGCGGTGCCGGTGACCCTATCCGCCGAGATGACCCGCCTCACCAGCAACCGAGCGACTTTGCTAGAAGAAAATGCCCTTTACCAGCGGGTGCTAGCCGATCAAGGCCCGGGGGGACTCACATCCCAACAGCGCCAGCGGCTCGAAGCGGCTCAAGGGGGGCGCTCTGCCCAGGGCAATATTGACCAGCTCCAGGTGGGGCAGCTCACCCAACAGCTTGAGCAGGTGCAGGAGCAACTCAGCAGTGCTAGAAACGATCTGTCCGTGCAGCAAAACATCCTCGAACGGATTCGCCCGGCGGTAGAAGAGGGGGCGATCGCCGAACTCCAGCTTTTGCAGCAGGAGCAAGAAGTCAATAATCGCCAAACCCAGGTCGCCAGCCTGCAAGAAGAAGAAGATCGAATACTGCTTGCCATCAGCCAAGCCCAGCAGCAGCAGGTCCAAAATGTGGCTGGGGCCGATGAAGGTTTGCTAGATCGAATCGCCGCCAACGAGACTCAGATTGCCACCATCGACAGCCAACTCACCCGGATCATTCTCGACAACGAAAACCAACTCGATCAATTGCAAGCAGAGATTGAGCAGTTGGAATATGCCCTGGAAAATCAGGAATTACGGGCACCGGAAGCGGGTCAGGTGTTTAATCTGCAGGTGAGTCCGGGCTACGTGGCCAACGCCAGTGAGCCAATTTTGGAAATCGTCCCCGATGACACTTTGGTGGCGCGAGTGTTTATCACCAACCGCGACATCGGTTTTGTAAAGCAGCGCTGGGATGATCGCGAAGCGGAACCGGTGATGGTGGATGTGCGCATCGACTCGTTTCCCTTTAGTGAGTTTGGCGATATCGATGGGGAAATCATTCGCATTGGCTCTGACGCTTTGCCGCCGGATGAGAGCAACCCATTTTTTCGCTTTCCAGCCGAGATTGAGATGGAAAGTCAGATGCTGTCGGAGGCGCTGACTTTGCAGTCGGGGATGGCGGTGACGGCGAATATCAAGCTGCGCAAGCGTCGGGTGATCACGATTTTGACCGATCTATTTGTGCGCAAGCTCGACAGCTTAAAAGCTGGTGGATAAGACAGCGCTGCAATATGAAACTGCAGTGCTTTAAGGAAAACTAGAGCAGCCGTGGAAAGTTCAACATCCTTTCTTAGAATAAGTGCATGAGCCTTTTAAAAACACCTGAATCTATTCGTTTCAAACTATTAAAAACAGCTTTTTTGGGAAGGCGCATAAACTGCAGAAAAGGCAGCAAAATATTGCGTTAGACTGATTCAGAAATCAACACAAACACAAGCACAAGGATATTTTTTCTTTATTTTATCCAACACTTCCTCTACAAAAAAATAGTAAGCACCTGTGGTTTTTCACTATCAATATTTTAAGTTCCATCAGAAGACGGGTTTCGGAAAACAGATTACCCCATCTCGTTTTTGTGGATATATCCGCAAAAACGAGATGGGGTAATGCATTCTTTTCAATTCTTTCACCAAGACAGCACAACATTAATGCAACACTACTCCCGCCTCACAAAGGCTGCTTATCTCGTCGGTCCAGTTCAGATGATTGTCTGCCACCTTGGATGTTTTTGGGTTCTGACGACGGGCCTATCGTGGGGTTCAATAGCTTGGGTCTTGCTTCTATATGTCAGCAGGATGCTCGCAACCACTGCAATTTATCATCGACTCCTAACCCACAAAAGCTATCAAGCTCATCCCATGGTTCTTTGGATTGGCTGCATTGTAGCGTCAGCAGCAGGGCAAATGGGACCGAGTTGGTGGAAGGCCCATCACCTCAATCATCACCAATACAGCGACCAGGCCCAAGATCCCCATTCCCCTTATCAGCCATTTCAAGGAATCGGAGGGCTGTATTGGTCTCAATGGGGGTGGTTATTGGCGGCGCGATCGCTCCCTGGCAAATTACCCGCTGATGTGGAACGCGATGGTGTGTTGCGAACCCTTGATCGGTTGCATTTCGTCCCCTTGATTGCCCTCGGCATCGTCTCGTATTTAATCGGTGGGGTTGAATATTTGGGAGCATTTTTCCTCAGCACCACCCTTTTGTTCCATGGCGTGCAAACCGTCAACTCCCTCAGCCATCTTGTGGGAAATCAACCCTTCATAACCGACGACCATAGCCGCAACAATGGGTTTGTGGCATTTTTGACTTTGGGCGAAGGCTGGCACAATCTCCACCATGCCTTTCAGTCCTCTAGCCGCCACGGTATCACCCTCAGCAAGGGGCAGGTTGTCTATCTACCTGACCCGACATTTTGGTTTCTAAAACTGCTGGAGCAGCTCAACTTAGCCTCAAAGCTAAGGCTGCCAAAGGAATCGAGTTTGTTAGCACGGGCGAATCCGGTTGGCCCGCAAGAGCCGATCTCGATCACCAAACAATCCCTCACCCGCCGCTAAGCCGTTGTGTTTTGGCCAAACCAACATCGGCCCCTTACTGAATGCCCGTGCCATAAGCCACCACCTCAACCGACACAATCCCCTTGCCTGTGCGTCCTCCCATCTCGGCGGTTTCTAAACGCACATTCACCAGTTGTTGTGCGCCCCATTGGATGGCATCCTCTTTCATCCGCAAGATGGCTTCCCGTCGGGCCCGCTCCATCAGGGACTCATAGGTGCTGATGCGACCGCCAAAGACATTAATCCAGGCGGCGATAAAGGTTTTGAAATAGTCCGATGAAATCACCACGCTGCCGACAAACAACTTGGCGCGTTCCGCGTCTGGAATGGGGGTTTTAGCCCCCAGATTAATCACAGGAACTTGGCGGGTGCGGTATTCGCGATCGCGCAAATCAGCAAAGTGCTTTTTCTCAATATCGCTGCCCACGAAAAAGCCCAGGCCCAGAAGCAATAGCAGTCCCAAAAGTCCTTCCATCGCTAATCAATCTGTACCGCCGTGCCGTAGACAAATAGCTCTGCTGCCCCTTGGGCCAGGGAGGAGGTGGCATAGCGAATATTAACCACCGCATTCGCCCCCAACTTTGCAGCTTCTTTCATCATTCGCTGGGTGGCCTCATGTCGGGCTTCTTGCAACAGCTCGGTGTAACCCTTCAACTCTCCACCGATCAGATTCTTGAAGCTGGCGGCAATGTCGCGGCCCACATGTTTGGCCCGTACCGTGCTGCCTTGCACCAACCCTAAATGTTCAACAATGGTGTGGCCGGGTACACCTTCTAAGGTGGTCAAAATCAACCCGCTTGACCGAGATAGGCCAGCTCTAGTCGTCATAAGGACTCTCCTGAGGAGGACTCTGGTTGCATCCTAATCAGGTTTCAGAGATCAGCCCCATTTCGTAAGCTTTTCCCCAGTCGATCGCATCAATTAATTGGCTTTTGCTAACGGCTCAAGCTGCGGCTGAGCTTGCTTCTCAGGGCGGCGGGCCTCTAGCCAATAGGTTTCCATTTCCCCTCGGCCCTTCACGGGCACCAACCCCCGTCGTTCCAGCACATACTCGTCCTTGAGCTTTTCGTAGGTGGCTGCGGTCACCTGAATCTTGCCCGGCTTGCTCGAAGATTCCATGCGGCTAGCGATATTCACCGCATCGCCCCACATGTCATAAATAAACTTCTTGGTGCCAATCACACCCGCCACCACCACGCCAGTGTTGATGCCAATCCGAATTTCTAAATCTTCTCCCGCCTTGGTTTGAATAACGCTGGTGGCAGACAGCATGGCCAGGGCCATTTCAGCGATCGCCTCTACATGGTCTTCCCGAGGAATCGGTAGCCCTGCTGCCACCATGTAAGCATCCCCAATGGTCTTGATTTTCTCTAGACCTAGGTTGTCTGCTAAACCATCAAAGGCCGAGAAAATCTTGTTGAGCAAACTGACCAGTTCAATGGGGGGGAGCCGTTTGGATAAAGGAGTGAAGCCGACGATATCGGCAAATAGGATGGTGACCTCATCAAAATGTTGGGGGATTGAGGCCGAGTCATGCATTAATTCGTTAGCCACCGGAGCCGGCAAGATATTCAGTAAGAGGCGCTCTGCCTTTTGCTGTTCTTCCGTGAGCTTTTCATTGCTGACTTGTAGCTCGCCCAACATGTCGTTCACACATTCACCGAGGCTACCGAGTTCGTCATTCCCTTCGACATCGACCCGCAGGGTGAGATCGTTGGAGCGGCCAATATGTTGGACCTCGCGACTGAGTTTAACCAGTCGCCTGAGGATGACCCGCTCTAGCAATAGACCAATACTCAATATTGAGATACCGCAAGCCCCTAAAAGGGCGAAACCGAGGTAGCCGATAGTGATTTGTCCCTGTTGGTAAATATCCCGAGGCAATATCGTCTGCACCAGTAATTGAGGTTGCTCATACACCCCAGGGAACAGGACATACCCCGCCAGAGCATTTGCATCTGAGAGGCGGAGAGTGGTTGAAATCTCGGTGTTGCCATGGGCCGTATTCAAATCCTGGAGGGCCACTTGCAGCGGTTTCGGCAGGTCTAACTGGCTGGGACGATAGATCTCCAGGTCGAGTTTGGTCCGCAGCTCAATATCCTCGACCTTGGCTTCATCGAGGTAGCGCCCCATTAGCAGAACGCCGTTAATTGGGCCGGTTTCATCACTGCGCAAAATGGGCTCCACAGCCACCAGCATCAGCCGATCATCAACGGGGATAAACCCAGAGTAATGGTGAGCAATATGGGGAAATCGCAATAGGGGACTATTTTTACCTAGCTGCTGTTTCAAACTGACTGGAATGGGAATGGGTTCTTCTAATTCCAAGTCATAACCTTTGCCATGGATAATTTCGCCTTCCATAGTGGCGAAAACGATGAAATTGAGTTCTAGACTGGCAAAAACATTATCTTCAAAGTTGGATTTAATAAAATCGGGGCCGGCATCATCCATAAATTGGTAGACATCATTCCCTGAAGCCCAGTCTTCGGTCAGAAATTGGAGTTGATCTAAATCGCCGGTAATCACCTCTTCAACCCGCTCCAGGTTGCGTTGCGCTGCTTGTTGTTCCAGTTGGGTATAACTCCGCTGCAGAACAATAGACAGGCAGCTGTATAAAACCGCAATCAGTCCGACCATGGGGCAAATGGTCAGGAGCAGGGTCTTCTGGCGCAAGTTCATGACGTTCAGGATGGGGGCCGCTAATGGGTCTGACAACTGCAGACGCTGGTTTGAAAAGCGAGCGCAAATTGCGATGGCGAAATACAGTCCACATTTACTCTCTTCTCGGAGGTTTCCGGAAGCTCAGGACGCAATCAACGGATATCCGTAAATATGCGTAGTCTACCCCTGATCAGAGATTAGATTGACATAGCGCAAAATTGATTTATTGCTTAGGGGGTATCCGCTACAATCCAACTCCGGCAGCGTCTAAGTTGAGGCTCCTCATGCAAATTGTTCAACGCCCCTCAGAATCGCGATCGCGGGCCTTACTCACCGCCTGCGATCTGCCCACCGCCGATCTAAAGTCCCGTCATTTCGATCATTTCTGGGGCTGGGGGTCGGTTGAAGATCCTCAGGGGGTGATCGGGCTAGAGCTGTATGACTCAGTAGCCTTGCTGCGTTCCCTGGCTGTGGCAGCCGAAGTGCGCGGGACGGGGGTTGGCAAAGCCCTAGTTGCCGCTGCCGAGGACTATGCCCAGACCGAAGGGGTGCAGGCGCTCTATCTACTTACCACCACTGCTGCCGAGTTTTTTGCGCGTCTCGGCTATGGGCTTGCGGATCGAGACAGCGCCCCCGAGTCGATTAAAGCGACGCGGGAGTTTTCGGGACTATGCCCCAGCAGCGCCACATTTATGATGAAGCAATTAAGGCAGTCTTGAATGGCTTTTTGTTTGCTTCTATACCTGAATGATTGACGCAATCTTGGCAGCTGCGGAACGGTTACAGGGCCACGCCCACACCACCCCAGTAATGCAATCCAGCACCCTTAATCACCAGTTAGGGGCAACGGTGGTGTTGAAGTGCGAAAACCTGCAGAAGATTGGGGCGTTTAAATTTCGGGGGGCCTACAACGCGATTTCGCAGTTGTCTCCCGAGCAGCGCAGTCGTGGCGTGCTGGCCTATTCGTCGGGCAACCATGCCCAGGCGGTGGCCAAGGTGGGGCAAGAGCTGGGTCTCAAAACCGTGATTGTCATGCCCCAAAACGCCCCGATTACCAAGCGGTTGGCGACAGAGGGCTATGGGGCCGAGGTGGTGCTGTATGACCCAGCCACGGAAACGCGGGAGGCAGTTGCCGCAGCCCTTCAAGCCAAACACGATTACACCCTGATTCCCCCCTTTAACCATCGAGACGTAATTGCGGGGCAGGGCACCACTGCCCTGGAGCTACTTCAAGAAAAACAGGTGGATACGCTGCTGGTGCCCTGTGGCGGTGGTGGGTTACTAACGGGGTCCGCCATTGCGGCGAAACACCTCAACCCTTTCTGCAAAGTGATTGGCATCGAGCCGGAACTGGCCGATGACGCCACCCGCTCCTTCCGCACCCGAGAACTGCAGACGGTCAAAAATCCCGCCACGATCGCGGATGGCACCCGCACCGCCTCAATGGGGTCACTTACGTTTCCGTTGATGCTGGCCCATGTGGACGACATGCAGACGGTTTCTGAACAGGCGATTATGGACGCGGTTGCCTATTTGTTTTATCGAATGAAGCTGGTGGTGGAGCCGTCGGGGGCGTTGGGCTTGGCGGCGCTTTTGAGTGGAGCAGTACCGGCTCAGGGCACGGTGGGGGTGATTTTGACGGGGGGCAATGTGGATGCAGGGACAATGACCCAGATTTTGCAGGTGGCTACTCTAGATTGAACAAGACCATTGAAAGACTATTCGATGTACATACTCTTATTCATAACATCAGGAATATTATTCAGGCCCCTCAATATTTTCAACTCTAACCCGATCAACGCGACGCTGCCTCAACCAATAACGAATGCTTTCAGCGGCAGCGTAAATTTCTGACACGTACTTCTGCTCTTTTTTGGAATTCAAATAATCTTTTCTGTCTTCGGACATCGTAAATACTGTTGTTCTGCCGTCCATAGTAGTAATAACCAAGGAATCCTTATAGATACGGCGTTCGTCATCTCTACTAAGATTCAAAGAAGATCTCTCGCGTGTTTTCACAGATACAACACTGTCGTACAGGTACTCTGAGACCTCTTTATCTACGAAGCTACCCCTCAGGAAATCCCAATAGCATCTGTAGCAAGACAGAAAATTTGAAGACAAATAGATGACTACGAACTCATAAACACTGTACTTGTACTTGTTATCTATACCCTTCAGCTTCTCTTGTCTTTTCAGGGTTTCCAAATGGTAAAAGGATTTTTCTGAAATCAGAAGGTCCCCTTTCACTTCATCCTCATGGCCAGGAATTTTGACTATACTGCTCTTCGAATCTCTTTTTGATTTGATTCCATCAAACATCAATATAGGATCCCTCTCAAGGCACTCTCTAGCATAAGAGCTTTCTTCAGGCTCTTTAGGGTTCCTAATGCTTAAGACTTTCAATCCTTCTTCCAATACATTATTCATGTCATTCAAGAAGGTCTCTAAAACCATGTTCTCCATCAGACTGATTTCTTGTTTCCGTCTTTGATCAGAGATCATGAAGTTTTGGCGATCATTCTCAAATTCCTTTATGAAATCTAATTTCTCTTGTCGAGTAGAATTGATTTTTCTCCGCGTCCTATTCTCTTTGTCGGAAAGATATCTATGACCACTTTTGCTGTTTCTTCTAGAATCGTCGAATAAACATAGTGCGATGGCAGTGACAGCATAAATCAGAAACAGCACCGGCACATATAAAAGCACAACTATAACAAAAACCCAGATTACGCTTTTCCCTATAGCTGTTTTATAAACAGGAAGAATTTCCTCCAGTCCTGACTCCATTCCAATAAGTAGGCTGATTAGATTCCCATAATATTTCTGATTGCTTAAATTTCTCAGCTCTTTTTGCGTCTGTTTGAGTGTTTTTTCGTCTTTTAGAATGCGCTCATTAAATTCATCAACTTTGCTTTTTGAGTATCGTTCAGAGGCTCTATATTCTTCCGTCCTGTATCTTTTTAAACTATTGAAATAATTCAATATGTGTTTTCTGCCCTGAGGAACCTCCACAATAATTACAACTCCTCCATTGATTCAATGATTTTAGCCATGCAAGGTGTCTTGATTAAAGAACTTAGTCTTGTTCCCGTGAGTCTGATTTTTTGAGCAGACTTCGATATATCCCTCATGCTATTCAAGAAATCTTCGCTTGAGAAATCTTTGAACTTTGGAGAATACAGTAAAGATTTTCTCGATATGTAAAGCCTGCAATACGTGTAGATCAACTCTAGTACTTGCAGCTCTGTGTCTGTAATATCTGCACTCCCTTTACTTCCATCCTTTATCTTTCTCTCTATGAAGTGGTCATAGCAAGGATCTAGATTCTCTATATAGTCTGTCTTTTTCGAGATCCAATTTATAATCGTTGAAAACTCATTTTCCGCCTCTGCCCTACCTGCCCTTGGAAATATTGGCACCCTTTTTTCTGTCTGGCAAACGAACTTGCCTGGAAATAAAGGTTCGAATTCTGGTTTTGATCTTTCTAGGAATCCATCTAAGATGCTTTTCTTCGCGTCGGATTCATTAAGCCCTACCAGGTCTAAATAATAGATGTTGCCGATAAATCCTGTAGGTTCGCATTCTTCTATTCGGACAGGAATAACTTTTCGTTGCTTGCCTTTAGGATCCTTAGTGAAAATAGCTGTCCATTCAGGGTTGCTGATTTCAATGTCTAGATATTTTCTTGATAGAACAATAATGATTTGATCGGACTTCTGTATTGCATCTTGCCTGTCTAGTATGAGATTTCCACCCGGTCGGAAGTCCCACGCTTCAATAACAACTTTACTGCCATTTTCCTCTAAAAACCAAGCTATCCATTCAGCCCAGATTTTGTCTGAACTGTTGTAGCTTATGAAGAATGTGGAAGGCATTTTAGGATAATCAAGAAAATATGATTGAATCTGATGAATTAATTTTAAAGGGAATAGACTTAATGTGAATTGATGTCGGTAAATTGATTAAGTATTTGCTGCAAATCTAGCTAAATGATAATAGATATCGGTCAATTTCTACGCTATTTTAACCTTGTCATTAGCTTAACTGCCTACAATTTTTTCGACTTGAATCTGCGCATCAGCAAAAGCCAAAGGCGAGATCATTCCTGCTTTGTAGGTTTGCTCGGTGGCGTAGCTGCCCTTCAGCAAATCGCGAAAAACATAGAGGGTGCGCTGGTCTAGACTCACCACCCAATATTCAGCAATCCCGGCCTCTGCATAAATGGCTTTTTTCTCAGTGAGGTCCTTGCTGAGGGTAGAGCTAGAGAACTCTATGACCCAGAAAATGTCGTCGGGATAGGGATGATGACTGAGGTAAATGTCTCCTAAGGGTTTGACAATGGCCAGGTCAGGTATCGGCTCAGAATCATTGGGCAGCGTGATTGGGTGGGCTTCACGAACCTTGGCTTGAGCACCGAGTAAAGCCCGCAAGTAGTCCCCTGCCTCACTGTTGTAATAGGCGTGGGGTTCTCCCTCTGGAGCCATAACAACCAGTTCTCCCTGCAGTAGCTCAATCGATTTCCCATCAAACAGACCCGTCGCAACGGCCTGATGGTAATGCTCCAGAGTCCATTTGTAGGGGGTAATGGTCATGGCAGCTTGAGGGGAAACGTCAGCTATGTTTGCGATTGTTCAGTACCAATTTAAGACATCCAAGCCAATCAGTTAGCTGCTGCAACCTGGCCATTATCAACCGATTATGTCTGGAGCAGGGAAAGTCCACGAACGCACATGTCCTCCTACGTCCGCTAGACTTCAATTATTCGCCTCAGAAAAGCTTCATGGCAGAGCAACCTACCAATCTCCCAATCCAAGAATCGTTACTCAATAACACCCGAGCCCTGGCCAAGGAACTCAATATCTCCTGGGGACGATTAATCACCCTTGCCCTACAAGACTTCATCCGTCGATATCGAGGGCGGCAGGATCTCGTTGCCCAAATCAACGCCGCCTATGCACAGGACCTCGACGATGACGAGGCAAAGGTGCTGCATGGGATGCGCTCTAGCCACCGTAATCTCGTTGAAGGCGAATGGTAGTCAAGCAAGGGGATATTTATTGGGTTGATCTTGGTGATCCCATCGGTTCAGCGCCAGGATATCGACATCCCCACGTCATCATTCAGAACAACGACTTTAACCGTAGCAACATCAGAACGGTTGTCGTCTGTGCCCTAACCTCAAATTTGAAGCGTGCCGCTGCCCCCGGCAATGTTCGGCTTGATGTGGGCGAGGCTAACTTGCCTAAACCAAGCGTCGTTAACATTTCCCAGGTCTTTACGGTCGATCGCAGCCAACTGGGGGAGCGAATTGGCACCCTTTCGCCACAGCGAATCCGACAAATTTTAGATGGTTTGTACCTTCTCCTAGAACCCTATGACACAGATGACTGGGCGAATTAAATTGCACTTTTGCCTATGGCCATAGCAGGCGTCAGTCAGGCTGTTATCCCGACTGTCCTAGCTATGACCAGTCAAGCTCAACTCTCTACACGGTAAACCGCCAGACAATGGGCTCCCACCCATAGGCATCCCCCTGAGTCCGCACATGGCCCAGGCCAGGAAACGGCATATGGGGCACGAGCAGCAGACGACGCTCAGCCGTAGCCGTCTCAAGTAATTGATGGCGCGCAGTCACGCCTAGCTCAGGATCCGCATCAAACGCGACTTCCCAATCCGGATTTTCTAGATTGAGCGAATCGCTAAAGAACACATCCCCCGTCACCAACAGGCTCTCTTCATCCGACGTGATCAAGAAAGACGCCTGCCCTGGGGTATGCCCGATCGCATCAACCGCCTGAACATGGGGAATCACCTCATCCCCCATACCGAATAGAGTGGTGTGTGCTTGAATCGCCCCTAAATTCCCCTTCGCTGCAGCCACTAATCCAGCCTTGGTTTCCTCATCCAAAAGGGCTTGCGGCATGTCCACCGTATCCGCCAGCCAAAAGTCCGATTCTGTCTGGGAGATGTAGAACTGAGCATTGGGCAATTGCAGCTCACCGTCAGCATCCAGAATGCCGCCAATATGGTCGGGGTGGGCGTGGGTCAAAAGCACCGTGTCGATATCGGTGGCATCAACCCCTGCCGCTTCCAGGTTTTCCAGCAGGTGACCGGCAGTGGGGCCAAACAGAGTACCTGAGCCCGTGTCGATCAGTACCTTGTGCTCCTCGGTTTCCAGGTACATGGCATTAACGTGGGCAAACACCTCCTCTGTGGAGAGGAAATGCTCTGTTAAAACCGCCTCGACCGCCTCTGGGTCTGCATTGGGGACAAAAAAGGTGGGTGGGAAGGCGAGGGTACCGTCGCTCACCACCATGGCGTTAACCTCGCCCACTTTGAAATGGTAAACCGCCGCATTGGTGGGGGCCGGTTCTGGAGCCGCTTCAGAGCCGTGCATATGGGCGATCGCCCCATTCCCCAACAGCACCAGCATTAACCCCACCACAAAGACCAGCGATCGCCCCCGTCGCAGCCAGCGCAAAGCTGAGTTTGTGAATTTATCCAACCGGACATCGCCCCGGCGTTGACTTCTCATATTTGCTCCTATTCTTAGGTTGATGGGCGCGTTGTAAGCGCTCGGTAACTGTCCAAAATTTAGCGCTTCCTAGCGAAAAGCTGAGGATTCCGCCCTCGCCTTCCTAAGGTCAAAGATGGCTCCGCAAAATCGGGCTCAGCCCCCCCTCGAATTCATTCCCCCCGACTTTAACCCCCTTATCCTGTGGGGCGTGAAGCGACTGTTGCCCTTTTGGATGCGACGCAACAGCAGCATCAAGCAAGTCCAAACCGAAGGGGTTGAGGAATTGGTGCGGGCCTTTCAGGGCTTTCAGACCGGCAAGGTGCGTTTCTTGGTGGCTTTTCGTCACCCCAGCGCCGAGGATGCCTACTGCCTGATGCGGCTGCTCTGGCGTGATGTGCCGCGTGTCGCTCAGCAAATGGGCGTCACCTTTTCAGCTCCGGTCCATTCCCACTTTATTTACGATCGCGGCATTCCCCTCTGGGCCGGTCAAGGGGTGGGCTGGCTCTACAGCAAACTGGGCGGCACCCCCATCCAGCGGGGCAAGGTGGATCGCCCTGGCCTCAAATCGGCTCGCAACCTGTATGCCAACGGTCGGTTTCCCCTCGCCGCTGCTCCCGAGGGGGGCAACAATGGCCACACCGAAATTGTTAGTCCCTTAGAACCGGGCATTGCCCAGTTTGGTTTCTGGTGCGTGGACGACTTGCAAAAGGCGGAGCGGTCTGAGCAGGTGCTGATTTTGCCCCTGGGAATTCGCTACAAATACCTGACCCCGCCCTGGCGGGCGATCGCCCAGTTGCTGACCACCCTAGAACAGGATCTGGGTCTGGGTCCCATCGCTGACGCCGCCCCCACCCCCAGCAATACGGGGGACATTGTCGCCCAGCTCTACCCTCGACTGCTGCGGCTCGGTCAACAACTGCTAATCCGCATGGAGGCTTACTACGCCGACTTCTACCATCGTCCTGCCCCGCCCCCGCCCGAAACGGCGGATCTGCTAGACGGCACGGTGCTGGTGGAGCGGTTGCAGGCCCTGTTAGACACGGCCTTACAGGTGGCGGAGTCCTTCTTTCAATTACCCGGTAAGGGCAACACCATCGATCGCTGCCGCCGCATCGAGCAGGCCGGTTGGGACTGGATCTATCGGGATGAATTCAGCGATCGCCAGCAGCTCTCGGCAGTGGACCAAGGCCTGGCCGATCGCGTTGCCGAGGAAGCGGCCCTGCGCATGTGGCATATGCGTCTGGTGGAAAGCTTTGTGGCGGTCACCGGTCAGTACGTGAGCCAAAAACCGACAGTGGAGCGCTTTGCTGAAACTCTGCTGCTGCTGCGGGACACCATCACCTTGATTAAGGGCGATAGCCCCTTCCCGAGGCCTCGGCTCGGACCGCAAGTGGCGCAACTGAGCGTGGGTAAAGCGATTTCCGTGAGCGATCGCTGGGCGGACTATCGCCAAGGCCGCCGCCAGGCGGTGGCTGATCTGACTGAAACTTTGCAGGGGGCGCTCCAGGATTTGATTACCAAGCCGTAACGAGACTGCCAACTGGTGACAATATAGAAAGGTTGAAAAACGCGCCGTAGGGAAAGACCCGTGAACTTTCAGTCTGTGATTGCCACCCTGCACGACTTCTGGGGAAGTCGTGGCTGCCTCATCGTCCAGCCCTACGACACTGAAAAAGGCGCCGGCACTAAGAGCCCCCATACCTTCTTAAGGGCGATCGGCCCCGAGCCTTGGTCCGTGGCCTATGTGGAGCCCTGTCGCCGCCCCGCCGATGGCCGCTATGGCGAAAACCCCAATCGCTACCAGCACTATTACCAGTACCAGGTGCTGATTAAGCCCTCCCCGGACAATATTCAAGACATTTACCTGGACTCTCTGCGGGCTTTAGGCATCAAGCCGGAAGACCATGACATCCGCTTTGTGGAAGACAACTGGGAAGATGCCGCCGTTGGCGCTTGGGGGGTGGGCTGGGAAGTGTGGCTGGATGGCATGGAAATCACCCAGTTCACCTACTTTCAGCAATGTGGGGGTATCGACTGCCGCCCGGTGTCGATCGAGCTTACTTATGGTCTAGAGCGTCTGACCATGTACCTGCAAGAGGTGGATGCGATCGCCAAAATCCAGTGGAACGAAACCCTCACCTACGGCGACGTGCACCTGCAGGGGGAGATTGAGCAGTCCACCTACAACTTTGACGCGTCCGATGCGGAGATGCTGTTCAACCTCTTTGGCCTTTATCAAAAGGAAGCCGAACAGTTGATGGAGAAGGGCTTGGTACTGCCCAGCTACGACTACGTGCTGAAATGCTCCCACACCTTTAACCTGCTGGATGCCCGTGGGGTGATTTCCGTAACCGAGCGCACCCGCTACATTCGCCAGGTGCGAGGGCTGGCCCGCAAAGTGGCGCAGCTGTATTTAGAACAGCGGGAGCAGTTAGGCTTCCCGCTGCTCAAGGGTAGCCAGGAAAACGCCGCTTAGGAGATCTCCAGGAAAGAAGATACCCCACCGCCTGCGGCACCTCCCGCGC